>Ga0308161_1000109_pt1:0-230000 | contig 231557 bp, 208 predicted proteins | sample PhyFR2_FD_201034 | JGI IMG/M metagenome (GOLD analysis project Ga0308161, IMG submission 201034) | Phyllosphere microbial communities from UC Gill Tract Community Farm, Albany, California, United States - DLSLF.R2 | ecosystem: Host-associated > Plants > Phyllosphere > Unclassified...
CACTCACTCGTTGTTCAGTTTTCAAAGATCAAAGTCTTTTTCGTTGTCGCCGTATCTCTCGGTGACAACTTTTATATCTTATCATGTTAGCAACCATTCTGTCAACATCTTTTTTTGAAGAAGTTTTTTTGAAACTCACTTGCTTTAAGGATGTGTATGATGATTACTAATCTGATTTTGATGTCATTCGTTCGTGACAACTTTTATAATATATCATGCAGTTAGACTTTTAGCAAGCATTTTTTATTGGATTATTTCTCCGTGTTTTTATCCTCGTTATTTCCCCTTGTTTCTTTACTATGACGCCATGGATTAAGAAGTACAATATAGATCCTTTATTGATATTATCTACTTTTGGTATCTAGCTTGTTTATGAGTTTATAATGCTGGTACCTTACCATACTACAAGATCATTCACTCTCTTAATATTTAAGTTTATTTAGAAGCCTTTATTACCTGTATAGGCCTTTTGTTCATCCTACATACTGATAATTTGCATTCCCCCCCTATCTTAACTATTGGTCTCTTCTCCACTGATATGATTATTTATATATTCACTTATCAAATAATTAAATATTTTAATGCAGCTTATAAAAAAGGTTCACCTGCTCATTCATAAGCAAGTGAACCTTTTCCAATACAGGATTACCCTTAAAGATCTCATAATACATTCACCAGGCAGAAGCTCTTAGCTCTTAGCTCTTAGCTCTTAGCTCTTAGCTCTTAGCTCTTAGCTCTTAGCTCTTAGCTCTTAGCTCTTAGCTCTTAGCTCTTAGCTCTTAGCTCTTAGCTACCAAATTATACTCATAGCACGGATAAGAGCCAAGTATTCTTACCTGACAGCCAAGCGCTTCAATTTCTTCTATCGCTGCGTTTAGCAATACCGAGTTTCTATTGTCTAGTACATCAATATAAAAATAATAGGTACCCAGCTTTTTCTTGGTTGGACGGGATTCGATACGGGACAGATTTAGTTTACGCCAGGAAAATGTAGCCAATACCTGATGAAGGGCCCCTGCAAAGTCTTCTGTGAGGGTGACCAATATGCTTGTCTTTTGGTGATCTGCATTTTTGGCAACGGATATCGGCTGGTTGCCGATCAGTACAAATCTTGTATGGTTATTATCATGATCGGTAACTCGGCTTGCCAGTATATCCAGGTTATACTTTTGAGCACCAAGCGTTGTGCCGATTGCTGTCCAACCGTTTCCAGGATTCTGACTGACCATTTGTACTGCTTCGGCTGTACTACCTACATGTTCGAGCTCGGCCTGCGGCATCTCTGAACGAATAAATTGAAGACACTGTGCCATAGCTACAGGATGGGACAGTACTTTAGTTACTTTGGAGTAGTCCAGTTGCTCATGATCCGATACAAATTCGGTACGATTGCCAATTAGATTTTGAATAGAAGGATATACCCATTCCAGCTGCATAGGTATATCCACTTCATGAACCAGCCAATCCATATGCAGAGATACTGAGCCTTCTATCGTATTCTCAATCGGAATCACACTATATTCCGTTTTTCCCTGCGCTGTAGACATAAAAACATCGGCAATCATTTTGTGATGTGTAATTTCAAATGGTTGTTCTCCCATAATATGCAGGAGTGCTTCATGAGAGACAGAACCCGAGGGTAAAGCTGCTATACGGATCATAGACGTACTTCTCCTTTGACGGTGTCCATAAATGAACTTGATTCGGTATCGTAGTAGTATATAACTCCTTCGGTCACCGGTTCAAGCCATAATGCCTGTGCAGCAATTCCATGAGACTGCATCGTCTGCAGCAAATAGTTTTCCAACTGCTGTTTTTGTGCGGAATGACGATCAACAAGTGCAATCATAGTAGGTCCTGCTCCACTTAATGCGATTCCCAATGCACCATATTCTGCTGCATGTGCCAGAATAGGTTCCATTCCCGGTATAAGTGCAGCACGGTACGGCTGATGCAAGCGATCCTGCATGGCCTCTCTGATCATTTCAAGTTTACCCGACGAGAGCGCTGCAACAAGAAGAGAGCTGCGGCTGATATTGTACACGGCATCGGCCATAGATAGCTGGGCAGGAAGTACATCCCGTGCCTTGGTTGTAGACAATTGGAATTCCGGGATAACGACTAGAGCCTGCAAGGCTTCCGGCGGTTGAATACCAATACATCTGGCCTGTTCTCCATCCCATGTCGCTGCTACAATGCCCCCATACAGGGAAGCACCTACATTATCGGGATGTTTCTCAAAAGCGGTAGCCATATTCAGCAATTCCTCATCTGATAACAGGTGACCTGTAAGTGCATTGGCCGCAGCCAGCGCACCGATCAGAGCAGAAGCACTACTGCCGAGTCCTCTTGTCAGCGGGATATCGGAGTACATGGTAATTTCCAGTTCCGGTATCGATACGCCAGTCTTCTCGAAAACCGACTGTGCTATCTTATAAATCAGGTTGGTCTTGTCGGTAGGTATTCCATACAGCTGATCTCCAAGCAGAGTAATAGAGGTCTGCTCGGCTTCTTTCAATTCCAGCCAGGAATACAGACTCAAAGCCATACCAAGTGTGTCAAATCCCGGGCCCAGGTTAGCTGTGCTCGCAGGTACGACTACACGTACAGAGCTTCTGCGGCTGTATACTTTTTCTGATTCCTGATTACTCATCATTGCATGGCTCCTTTAGATATCTTCTACCCGGTATACGCTTTTGATTCTCTGAATGACATCAAGCTCCTCAAAATGCTGAAGCACTCTATCCAAATTCGCTTTGCTGGCGCGGTGAGTAATGATCACAATCTCTGCATCCGGATTGTGTTCATTAGGCTGCTGTACGACTGAAGCCAGGCTGACATCGTATTCGGCAAATACCTGGGTAATCTGAGCAAGTACACCGGCTTTGTCATCCACATGCAAGAGAATAAAGTTTTTGTAAAATACCTGATCAGGACTTTGCAGCTTTTTGGTTTTGTAAGGCACGATTGCCTTAAGTCCGTTCACACCCAGTTTGAGATTTTTGACAACAGCTACCAGGTCAGCTACAACTGAAGTGGCTGTAGGCATTTCTCCGGCGCCTGCCCCATAAAACATTGTCTCTCCTACTGCTTCGCCATGTACATATACGGCATTGAATACACCATTGACCGATGCAAGCGGATGACTCTGTTTGATCATCGTTGGCTGTACGCTAATCGTAATATGTTCATTGGAACTGGTGGCGATTCCCAGCAATTTCATCTCATAACCCAGATTACGGGCATAGTTAATATCTTCCTTGGTCACCGAAGAGATCCCCTGTACAGCTACATCATCCAGTTCCACATTGGTGCGGAATCCAAGCGTACCCAGAATCGCCATTTTGCGAGCTGCATCCAGACCTTCTACATCACTGGTCGGATCAGACTCTGCATACCCCAGATCCTGAGCTTCTTTGAGAACATCCTCGTAAGAAGCAGCTTCCTGGCTCATCTTGGTCATTATGTAATTGGTAGTACCGTTTACAATCCCCATGATTTTGACGATACGGTCGGAAGAGAAGCCTTCAATCAATGTACGAATGATAGGAATGCCTCCCGCAACACTGGCTTCATAAAAGACATCGCACTGCTTTTCCTGAGCTTTGGCCAGAATCTCGGAACCATGCAGTGCCATCAGATCCTTGTTGGCTGTGACTACATGCTTACCACGTTCCAGTGCTTCCAAGATATATTCCTTGGTCTGATCAATACCACCCATTACTTCAACAATGACGTCAATCTCCGGATCACGAATAACTTCCCACGGATCAATTGTCAGCTTGGCGGTATCAATCTCTACGTTACGTGCTTTATCTGCACTGCGTACAGCAATTTTCTCAATTACAATCGGTGAACCGACCTGACTGTTCAGATCCTGCTGGTTCCCTTCGACAATTCTTACTACCCCCGTACCTACAGTTCCTAGTCCCAATAATCCTACTTTTACCGGTTTCATATGCTGATTCCCCTCCTGGGCTGATTTAGATTGCCATAACTATTGTTATTCATTGTACGGATTAACTGTTATCTGTAAAGCATTGCAAAAAGCAATAATTGTGAAATTATCCTTGCCCAATAATATGGATATGACGGACACCTGTCACATTCTGCATCGCCTCTACCATCGTATCCAGATCCTGTGTCAGACGTGATGTCTCCACAGATAGTACAACATTGGCTCTTCCCTGCAGTGGAATACTTTGATGAATCGTCAGTACATTACCGCCGTATTCAGCCATTAGACCAAGCACATGGGATAAAATACCGGATCGATGATCCAAATCAAAAGATACGGTAATAATTTTATCCCTTTCCAGTCTATTGAGCGGGTGTATACCATCTTTGTATTTGTAAAAGGCACTACGACTGAGGCCGACCTTCTCGACTGCTTCATTGATCGTACGACTCTCCCCTGCAGCCAGCAGTTCTTTGACACGCATTGTTTTTAACACGGCATCGGGTAATATATCTTCCCGTACCAGATAATATTTTTCTTTCACAAACGTCCTCTCCTCAAAGACCCATGTATTCGTATAGTGGACATTATAAAGTAACTCTGCAGGTCAGGCAACCTTTTCTTCCAGTAACCTATGAAAGATAATAGCACTCTAACAATGAGTAATCCTTTTTCCACAAAAAAAACCGGAAACCCTGAAGGCTTCCGGTTGGTCTGATATTCATTTCATTGTAACTGTATAATCAAGCAATTGGAGATAGACGTTTAGAAATAGCTGCTGCCTTCAACAAATTCAAATTCAAATTCGCCAATACGTACAATCGTACCATCTTTGGCACCACGTTTACGCAGTTCTGCATCGACGCCCATATGTCTCATTGTACGTCCCAGCTTCATAATCGCATCTTCTGAAGTCAACTGCATACGCTTCATGAGATTCTCGATTTTTTTGCTCTCGACAACGAACATCTCGTTTTCGCGGTGTACAGTGAAGCCTTCGTCTTCTTTTTTCTCCAGCTTGTAGACTTTACGTTCAGCTACCTGCTCGACTTTTTCTACAGTCACGATTTCAGGCATTTGATCCAGCATATCGGCTGCTTTGTACAGAAGCTCCTGAATTCCCTGACGTGTCAGAGAAGAGATAGGGATGATCTGAATTTCTGGATTCACTTCGCGAATTCGCTTGGTGAATTCCTCCAGATTCTCTTGTGCTTCGGCCATATCCATTTTGTTGGCTGCTACGATCTGAGGACGGCTCTCCAGTTCAATATTGTAGAGCTTCAGTTCTTCATTGATCTTTTGCCAGTCTTCAAAAGGATCGCGTCCTTCGGAGCCGGATACATCGACCACATGAATAATGACACGCGTACGTTCAACGTGACGAAGGAACTCATGCCCCAGTCCGATCCCTTCATGCGCACCTTCAATCAGTCCTGGCAAATCTGCCATAACAAAGCTGCGATCGTCGCCCACAGCAACAACGCCCAGGTTAGGCGTGATAGTCGTAAAGTGATACGCGCCGATTTTCGGTTCAGCTGCCGATACTACAGACAGCAGAGTGGATTTTCCGACACTCGGGAAACCAACCAGACCTACATCAGCCATAACTTTCAATTCCAGTACAATATTGCGTTCCTGGCCTTCTTCGCCATTTTCAGCCAGATAAGGAGCCGGATTATTCGGTGTGGAGAAACGTGTATTACCACGTCCACCGCGTCCGCCTTTGGCCACTACAATCTCCTGATTATGACGGGTCAAATCCGCAAGGATTTCTCCATTGTCTTCATCAATAATAACGGTACCCGGAGGAATACGTACAATCGTATCCTCTGCACCTGCTCCATGCTGGTTTTTGGTACGGCCTTTTTCACCGCGCTGGCCTTTGAAATGACGCTGATAACGAAAGTCCATCAGTGTACGCAAGCCTTCATCAACACGGAAAATAACGTCGCCACCGCGTCCGCCATCACCGCCTGCAGGTCCGCCATTCGGTACATACTTCTCACGACGGAACGAAATGGTACCATTACCACCATCGCCGCCTTTTACAAAAATCTTCGCTTTATCTACAAACATGGATTGCACCTCAACTTTTATAGTACTCTAGCTCATGATTATCTCATGAGAATATCCGCTTACTCAGCGGATGTGTCTGTCTAAATCGGATAGATATGCAGTGAAATAGAAGCAGGATCATCTTCCGGGCGGGTAGCGGTAATATTCGTTCCTGCAATCAACTGATTGACCGCTGCCCAGATCTGATCCGGCCCGGGATAGATTTCTTCGGGTTCAAATATGAACTGAACCTCTTCGTCCTCATTCCGGATAATAATTGATAAGGTGGGGCACTCACCCCAGGACGATCCTCCGCTTGTCTGATAAGCAGAGATCGTCTCTTGAATGACTCGGGTCAATTCCTCACGCTGTTCCGTTCCAAGCCGGTCGGCAAGTGTGATCCCATCTTCTATCTCTACTTCTAACTGAATATCACGGTTTAACGCCTTGAAGGACTGCAAATAAAATACGAGAGAAGGAATACCCAGCTTGGATACCCGGCTGTCCGTCATCATTTGCTCTTTGATTCGCTCAATATTTTCGATGAGCTTGTCTCTGTTGCCGAGCTGAATATAGCCATACAGCAGTTGAAGATCATTCATCCAATCATGACGATGATGACTAAAAGCCTCGATTGCTGTAGCATGAGTGGTCTCAGTCTTCTGCTGTAACCGTGTACGTTCCTGTTCACGATTTAGCATCTCCTGCTCTAACTGCTCATTCTGCTGCAATATCTGGTTCATTTGCTGGTGTACTTCTTGTGTCTCACGGCTATTTTGCTCCTGCGCTTGGCTTTGTATACTACGAATACCGAGCCAATAAGCAACGCCAATCCAAATCGCCAACACAATATAAGCTGCTACCGAATGAAGCCAGTAGGCTGCGATTAAAGGTATGATGATTGTTCCAGCCAGTAAGACAGGAACACGGCTAAAATGATTCATGGTTTCTCTCCAATCTTCCGATGGCTTTTTAACCAAGAACAAGTATATCACAATTGTCCAGAAACCATTGTCAAAACTCAAACATAATCTGGAAAATAATGTGTATAACCGTATTATACTTAACTATTGCTGTATTCTTCAACGGTAGATAAATATAATAAGCCTCCGGCACCAACATGTACCGGAGGCTTATTGATCCTAGTCCGTAGACAGGATTATTGTTCGATTGCTGCTGCTACTGGAGCAACGTCAACCGGGTAGACGCTCACTTTTTTGCGGTCACGGCCCCAACGTTCGAATTTCACGACGCCGTCAACTTTTGCAAACAGTGTATCGTCTTTACCGATGCCCACGTTTGTTCCTGGGTGAATTTTAGTACCGCGTTGACGGAACAAAATGTTACCACCAGTTACGAACTGACCATCTGCACGTTTTGCACCAAGACGTTTGGAGTGGGAATCACGTCCGTTCTTTGTGGAACCTACACCCTTCTTGGAAGCGAACAATTGCAAATTAAGCTTCAACATGTTGTCTACCTCCTTTTTTACGTTAATGTGACTTGCTTTATCTTGATATACTCTCCGTAAGACTCTTCAATACTAGCCAGCATAACCTGCATCGATTCCAGCAACAACTGAACCTGTTCCTTAGGGCTGTTTTCCGGAAGATCCGGCAAACGTGCACTCAGAAAACCATCCTTCATCTTGGTCTTCATTTCTACACCAGTCAGAGCTTCAATGGAGTTCACTGTACCTACTGTAACGGCAGAAATAGCTGCACACACAATATCTTCTCCATGATCGGCGTATCCTGCATGTCCACGTGATGAAAAACCATCAATTGTACCATCTTCATGACGCTCAATACGTACGATAACCAATTACCGCACCTTCTTATGCTTGGATTTTCTCGATAGTCACTTTAGTATATGGTTGACGATGACCTTGTTTTACGTGGTAGTTCTTTTTAGGTTTGTATTTGTAAACTACAACCTTTTGGCCTTTAACGTGTTTTTCAACTTTCGCTGTCACGCTAGCGCCTTCTACCAGCGGCAAACCAGTTACCAGACCGTCTTCTTTGGATACAGCCAGAACGCGGTCAAAAGTTACGCTGTCGCCATCAGTAGCGTCCAGCTTCTCGATGAACAATACATCGCCTTCTTGCACTTTGTATTGCTTACCACCTGTTTCGATAATTGCGTACATTCTCCTTGCACCTCCTCATGTCTCAGACTCGCCTGATCCAGGTGCCACAGGGAATACCCATGAACTTATACCCGATCGGAGCGGTTGCAGCATGTGAAAGGAGTAATACCCGACACATACCAAATTATTGTAGCACAGCCAAATCAATAAATCAATCTTTTATCCGGGATGCAATTTTGCCGGTTCCGTGACATGTACTGCAGGTTTTGTACATCATGCTGGCTGTTTCTTCGCGTGCTTTTTTGCGAGTCATTTCCAGCATTCCCAGTCGAGTCCAGCCGACAATATGCGTCTTGGTACGATCCTGATACAGAACTTTCTCCATTGCTTCAATTACTGTATGGCGGCCAGCCTCACTGTCCATATCGATAAAGTCCACAATAATAATCCCGCCCGTGTCACGCAAACGCAGCAGCCTGGCAATCTTCTCGCCTGCCTGTATATTGGTGTGGGTCACCGTCTCTTCCAGGGTAGCGCCACTTGTAAATTTGCCGGTGTTCACATCAATGACCGTTAACGCTTCGGTCTGATCCCAGATAATATGACTGCCATTATCGAGCCAGATTTTGCGCTGGAAATCGCGATGCAAGTGTTCCTGCACGCCCATATGTTGAAAAAGCGGTTCCTGTCCGCTGTATGTCTCTACAGGAAGTGGTGATCCCGATGGAGTCAGTGTGCTGATAAATTCCGAAGCCTGATCAGCGCAATCCACCTGATCGGTGATAAAACGATCTTCCTGTGGATTGAATACATCCCGAATCATGCGTTCTACAATTCCCAGATCGCGGTGCAGCTCTACGGGTGGTGCACCGCGATCTGAACGACTGACAATACGCTTCCATGTCTCCCGCAGCTGCCGGATATCCGCTGCAATCGCTTCAGGCTGTGCTCCTTCGGATATGGTACGCAGAATCAATCCTTCTTCTCCCTGACGCAGCTCTTCACCAAGTCTTTTTAATCGCTGGCGTTCTTCATCGGTGCTGATCTTTTTGGAGACTGCGATATAATCTGCCTCTGGCATGTAGACGACCCAGCGACCCGGCAGTGAATAATGGGTAGTTAGTTTGGCACCCTTGGTACCCGCTGGTTCCTTGGTTACCTGAACAATAATATCCTGTCCAGGACGGATCAGATCAGCGATACTGGGTTTGATTAAAGGCTGTTTGTCCATATGGGGATGCAGTACATCGTCTATATATAAAAACCCGTTCTTCTTCTGACCGATATCAACGAATGCCGCCTGTATACCGGGCAGTACATTCATGACTTTCCCTTTATAAAAGTTACCGGCAATCCCTTTACCAGATGAATGTTCTGAAGCAAATTCAACCAGCTGGCCCTGATCCAGGAGTGCCATCTGTATTTCTTTGGATGTACAACTTACTATCATCTGCTTCATTATTGGGTTCCACCTCTGTTTTCTGAACAAGCTGTCGCTGTCTATGGCGTATTGTTATTTTCATCACCATATCTCTTTTTCTAGACGACAGGCGGTTATAAAAGGTTTCAGTTCAGCACTAAGTAACCCGACCATTCCTACTGCTTCGTATTTCTGCGATAGTCTTCTATGTCTGATTCTGAACAAACAAAAAACCGGTACCTGGGTACCGGTTAATCCACTTCGTATTTTTCCTGATAAATCTTAATGCTGAGTACCAGACCAATACTGAACATGTTCAGTATAAGGGAAGTACCTCCATAACTGATAAATGGGAGTGTAATCCCCGTGATCGGCATCAATCCAATCATCATGCCTACATTCTCAAAAATCTGGAATACAAACATACTGACAATACCAACAATAATATAGGAACCCCGCCTGTCATAACACTGCAAGGCGATGAGTATCATTCGATAGATCAGTAGGAAATAGATCACGAGCAAAATGGACGATCCGACAAATCCGAATTCTTCGCCAATAACAACAAAGATCGAATCGGAGTACGGATAAGGAACAAATTTATTGTTTTTTAACTGGCCCTGCATATAGCCGTCACCAAACAGTCCGCCTGAACCGACTGCAATCTTGGCATAGCTGGACTGATGTTTTGCATCATCCGAGGCATTTGTCGGATCAACAAAAGTATTAATCCGTTCATACCAGTGAGCCTTGTTGTTCTGATATAAATAATCATGAATCTGCTGGTTAAAGGTCGTGAACAATACAACTACCAGTATCAGCCCACCAATAACAACAGTAAGTCCCATAATGACATGCGTATATTTGGTGTTACCAATCCAGAGCATACCTACCAGGATGATCAAATAAATAATTGCATTTCCCAGATCGGGCTGAATCAAAACAATAAAAAACGGGATACAAACGACTAATGCGGTCGGCAGCAAATCCGAACGAAACCGAAGCGGATCACCATCACGTTTGCCAAGCAGATAAGCGGTTGTTAAAATAACAACAATTTTGACCATCTCTGCCGGCTGGAATTGGAATCCAGGCAAGTTGTACCAGCTTTTGGCACCATTAATCTCCGAACCAAAAGGGTACAGCAGCAGCAAAGATACAATCCCTATTCCATACAAATACCAGTGTTTACGCAGTAAAATACGATAATCGAATATACTGACTGCAAACATAACCAAAAGTCCAATCCCATAAAATATCAGTGTACGGATATCATAACCATGAAATTTGGGATCCGGGGCAATCGCACTGCGTACGAGCAACGTACTGAACACCATAAATACGCCGAGCAGGGTAATAATTCCCCAGTCCAGCTTTTTGAACTTGTTAAGCAAAATCCATCAACCCATTCCAAAAAACTTCTTAAAGCGAGAAAATGCACTTTTTTTCTGATCCATCTGCATTAAAGGTACCGTGTCTCCCAGGATTCGGCGGGCAATATTACGGTAGGCAATAGCGGCTTTGGAATCAGGATTCATTACAGTAGGCTCTCCGGAGTTAGCTGCCTTGATTACCAGCTCATCATCTGGTACAACACCCAGCAAATCAATATTCAATACTTGCAGCACTTCATCAATGTCCAGCATATCTCCAGATTTCACCATACTGTGGCGAATCCGGTTTACGATTAGCTTGGGAGCACTGATATGTGAGCTTTCCAATAGACCAATGACACGGTCAGCGTCACGAACAGAAGCATTTTCAGGTGTCGTCATCACTATGGCCTGGTCCGCTCCGGCAATTGCATTTTTGAATCCTTGTTCTATTCCGGCAGGACAATCAATCAGGACATATTCAAAATCCTTTTTCAGTTCCTCGATGATTTCTTTTACCTGTTCCGGTGAGACCGCATTCTTGTCTTTGGTCTGTGCGGCAGGCAGCATATACAACTCATCAAAACGTTTATCTTTGACCAGCGCCTGGTTCAGACGGCAACGACCATCGGCTACATCACACAGATCATAAATAATCCGGTTTTCCAGTCCCATTACGACATCCAGATTACGCAGACCGATATCTGTATCGACCAGACAGACTTTTTTGCCGAGGAGCGCGAGCGCGGTACCAATATTTGCGGAAGTGGTTGTCTTTCCTACTCCGCCTTTGCCTGAAGTGATGACAATAGCCTCTCCCATGTACTACACCCCTTTAAACACGTTAAAATCCCGGCCAAGCCGGGCCATATTTGCCATTTTATCGATTTTCATGATTCCATCCTGCAGATAGGCGAATTCCATGTGGGATTCCCGATTCTCTCCTTCGTCAGGCGGCCGACTGATTCGATCCGCAATTCTGAGCTGTGTCGGAGAAAAAAAGGAAGCAGCAATAACAGCATCTTCATTTCCATCAATACCTGCATGCGCCATTCCGCGCAGTGCACCCAGTATATAGATATCATCTGTGCTGATTACTGTACCCCCTGCATTGACATCCCCCAGAAAAAGCAGTGGGCCTTCATGATGAAGTACTTGTCCCGAGCGGATCATACCAGTGAGAATTTTCACATCATTCCGGTCCGGTACTTCCGGCTCCGGTGCAGGCGGTTCTTCAAAAGAGCGGACGAGCAGATTACCCTTTTGGCTCAATATATCCAGCAGGGTATCCTTTTGCTCCTCCGTCATCTCGCGTTCACCTGTCCGGATATCCACATGTACCAGCGGACCGGTCAGAATGTTCTGATGGGTATGTTCCAGCTTAAAACGCAAATCGTTAACCAGCTCTTCAAAATCACATTTATCATCAAACTGGAAAGTTAATCCGTCTTTGATTCCCTTAATGGTTACATATCTTGAGGCTCTTACAGCCATTCTTCGGTCACCCCCACCTTACTATCAGTTCGCGCCGGTGGCGGGAATTCCTGCCTGAACTGCAAATTAAGCAGCATTTTCCATAGCAGCGTACGTTGATCTTATTCTTCTTCTGCTGCACGTCTACGCAGTTTGGCAACCTTCTCTAGCTGCTGACGTACCGGCACAAAGATGATCAATGCAAAGATAAAATGCAGCAGCAGATTCGGGAACATATAATGTCCGAGTGCCCATGCATAAGGTTCGCGTGTCAGACCAAATACCAGATAGATCCCGTACAGCAGATGATCCAGCAGCAGACTGCCGATCAATACTACTGTCATCATTAGCGGATAAGGTGCACGAGGCGACTGGAACAGCAGTCCCAGCACATATGCCGACAATCCCATGGCAAAAGCATAAGCACCAATCATATCCCCATAAAAGACCACATCATGCAGCAAACCAAAGATCAGACCGAGTGCGAGCGCTGTATGACGATGATAATAAATGGATACAAACAGGATCAGAATATAGGCCAGATGAGGTACAAGCCGGGTATCCAGAAAGTCGGGTATTAACCAGGGAATGATCGTTCCTTCCCAGATAAAGACCAGAAATAACAGCAGCAGCAAAATCACCCGACGCGCCATTATTCCTGCGTCTCCTTGGTATATACCACAAATACTTCTTTCCAGTTCTTGAAGTCGGCTGACGGATCGATGGTCGCCGTATTGGTAAGACCAAAGTCACCCACTTGACGACTAATCACTTCACCGATAATCATGCCTTTCGGGAACAGACCACCGCTACCGGAAGATACGATTGTATCGCCTCTTTTCAGTGGGTCATCTTCTTTGATCTGGGTCATGGTGAGCATACCTGTTGCCTTGTCATAGCTCTCTACCATACCAAAGGACTGATTTTCCTTGCCGACTGCGGTTGCTGCAATCGCCTTGGAGTTTGGATCCAGCGGATCCAGTGTAGTCAGCAGTTTTACTGTGGCATGATAATTGCTTGTCTGGCTGACGATCCCCACCATACCATTGAGGGAAATGACCGGCATATCTTTGCGTACGCCATCCTTGCTTCCCAGATCAACTACTATTGTTCCTGTGTCCTCATCATTATCCACACTTGTTACATTGGCCACATGCAGATCAAACTGATTCTGGGCCAACTGATTGGTTGTAAATTTAAGCTCTTTTTGGAGCAGCTTGTTTTGCTGTACTAAATCATTATAGCTTGCCTGCTGCATCAGATACTGCGCAGCAGTTAATTTAAGTTCCTGATTCTCCTCATGCAGTTCACTGAGGTTACTGATATCTTCAAAGAAGCCCGCTATGTAAGAAGCGGGCTTGTAAAATACACCTTGTACAAAACCGACCGTATCCCGGGCCACTTTTTCGGGCCAGGATAACGAAGTACGGTTGGTCAATGTATATCCCATTAATGCGATGAATAAAATCAGTCCTACCAGCAGGATAAACAGTTTCTTGTTACCCAGCAGCTTAAACAGTTTCAACACCCTCTTAATTAACGGTTATTCTTCCCTGATAGGGGTTGACCATAGATGGCCGTAAATTAACGCTTCGAACGGACGGCCGAGCTGCTGCGTGATTTGAACAGATGGATATTTTCCAGAGCTTTGCCTGTTCCGATTGCTACACAGTCCAGCGGATTCTCTGCCACGATGACCGGCATGCCTGTCTCGCCAGCAAGCAGTTTGTCCAGGTTGCGAAGCAGTGCGCCGCCGCCTGTCAGAACGATACCGCGATCCATAATATCAGCAGCCAGTTCCGGTGGACATTTCTCCAGCGTTACTTTAACCGCTTCTACAATAGCAGCGACTGTATCGGACAGTGCTTCAGAGATTTCATCGGAAGTGATTGTCAGTGTTTTTGGCAGACCGGTTACAAGGTCACGACCACGAATTTCCATTGTTTCCACTTTTTCAAAAGGAATCGCAGAACCGATATCCATTTTGAGCTGCTCGGATGTACGCTCACCAATCATCAGATTGTACTGACGCTTGATGTACTGGATGATTGCTTCATCCATTTCGTCACCGGCTACACGAACCGAACGGCTGGTTACGATACCGCCAAGAGAAATAACAGCAACTTCCGTTGTACCGCCGCCGATATCAACGACCATACTACCTGTAGGTTCCCATACTGGCAGATCAGCACCAATTGCTGCTGCAAAAGGCTCTTCGATCGTGTAGGCTTCACGTGCTCCAGCCTGTTTGGTTGCGTCTTCGACTGCACGCTGCTCAACAGCAGTAATGCCGGAAGGTACACATACCATTACATTCGGATGCTGCGGGAACATCGAACGTTGTTTTTGTGCCTGGCGGATAAAATACTTGATCATTGTAGCTGTAGTATCAAAATCAGCAATAACGCCGTCTTTCATCGGACGGATCGCACGGATATTACCAGGTGTACGGCCGATCATTTTTTTGGCGGATTCGCCAACAGCCTCAATTGTATTCGTATCCGTACGGATCGCGACTACAGAAGGTTCTCTAACTGCAATTCCTTTACCTCTTACATATACCAGTGTATTTGCTGTCCCAAGGTCAATCCCCAAATCTTTCGTAAAACCACCAAACATAACTTTTAACTCCCTTTCCTCTGAATCTCGACTATTATATTACATGAAGCCCTGTTCCTTCAAACTTACGAATTTCATATCTCCAATGACCAGATGATCCAGTACTTCAATTCCGATAATTTGCCCTGCTTCCACCAGTCTACGAGTCAGTGATATATCCTCCGGACTTGGCGTAGGATCACCACTTGGATGGTTATGCGCACAGATTACAGATGCACTGCTGCACTTGATCGCTGCACGGAACACTTCACGCGGATGAACAATAGAGGCATTGAGGCTTCCCATCGACAACGTTTCCTGGGAAATAATATGATTCTTGGTGTTCAGGAACAAACATACAAAATGTTCTTTTTGCAAATAACGCATTTGTTCAATAAGTAAATCGGCAGCATCACGCGGACTGCGGATCACCAGCGCATCTTCTTTGCCGGTACGACTGATCCGTCTGCCGAGTTCAATTCCAGCTTTGATCTGAATCGCTTTGGCTGTTCCAATTCCCTTGATCTCGGTCAATTCCTCGATAGTAAGGTCTACCAGCTGACGGATCGTGCCCACCTGCTGCAAAATTCGCGTCGCCAGATGAATAGCAGACTCGTCTTTTGTACCGGTGCGCAGCAAAATAGCCAGCAGTTCTGCATGGCTAAGCGCCTCGGCTCCATAACTGATCATCCGCTCACGCGGACGGTCTTCGAGAGGAATATCACGCAAACGATATTGTGGCGCCTCCATCAGGTATTCCTCTTCTCTATCGCAAAATTAAGAACCAAGAACAGATATATCAAATTCCTCCAGCATATCGCTGAGCAGCGAAACAGGCAGACCCACTACCGCAAAATAACAGCCTTCAATACGGTCCACCAATGTGGAACCGAGTCCCTGGATCGCGTAGGCACCAGCCTTGTCGGCCGGTTCACCGCTGCGTACGTAAGCTTGAATCCGCTCTGGTGTGAGAGGTTTCATATGTACAAGCGTGTGCCGGTAATCCGTACGCGTGCGGCCTGTCGCCGTATCGATACAAGCAATTCCGGTATACACGTAATGGCTACGTCCCTGTAAAGACTGCAGCATGGCTGCCGCCTGTTCCTCATTCTCCGGCTTGCCAAATATACGACCATCCAGCACCACAATCGTGTCGCTGCCGACAACAACCGCATCGGCTACCTGTGCAGAGTACTGTTCGCATACAGCGTTTGCCTTACGAAGTGCCAGTTCAGTAACGATACGTTCCGGAGACCAATCTCCGGGTACGGATTCATCGGCTTCACTGGGCATAATTTCAAATTCCAGCTGTAAAGAGGCCATCAATTCCTTTCTCCGTGGAGAAGCGGACGCCAGTATGATACGACGCTGAGATTCTCTACTCATAAGAAAGGCCCTCTCCTTTTACAATGTCATCTTTAAATGATTCAGAGTCTGCGGTACAGCCATATCGCGGCTACTACCCCGAGCAGACTGAGCAGGCTCAATTTGAGATGAAGCTCAATGTTGTAGCGTATAATGTTCAAATTGGCACTGGGAGACCATTCAATGGTTGTTGACTTGGTCAAAAAAGATAAAATGGCTACCGGTTCCAGCAGTGTGGCGATCCATTCGCCAATCAGCCAACCCAGCAGCAAAAACAAGATTAATATTCCTGCGTTTTTTTTCATGCCGTCTTTCCCCTGCCTTTAATTTGACACCACATTATTATACGTTGATTCTTACAGCAATACAAACAAAAAAGAAAAGAGTTGTATTTTGCTGAAAATCCCGTCAAAAAAGACTGTCCGAAGACAGTCTTTTGATAAAATCATCCCTGCATGGTGCCTTGCGGCAGAATAACCAGTTCGATTATTACACTGATTCAAGCTGTTCTGCGAGTGCTTTTGATACTTTCCAGATGTCGCCTGCACCCATGGTAATGATCAGAGTACCCGGATCCATACGGGACGAAAGTGCAGTAATTACTTCTTCTTTGTCTGCTATATAATGAGCATTGCTGTTACTATTTTCACGAATCAAATCAACTAGACGTGAAGAGTGAACGCCTTCGATCTGCTTCTCGCCTGCTGGCGCATAAATGTCCGTAATGATCACTTCATCCGCTTCACTGAAAGCACGGCTGAATTCATCCAGCAGGAAGAATGTACGGGAATATCGCTGCGGCTGGAAGATCGCAATGATCTTTTTGCCGGTTGCCCGTGCAGCCTGTAGTGTCGCTTCGATCTCGGTCGGATGATGAGCATAATCGTCCACAACCAGCACATCATTTACTTCGCCAATAACCTGAAAACGGCGCTTGGCTCCCTGGAAACGGACTATCGCTGCCGCTACAGCAGTAAAGGAAAGTCCCGCTTCCAGACAGGAAATGATCGTTGCCATGGCATTGTATACGTTATGGATACCCGGTATGGACAGCTGTACGGTACCTAGCGTCTCTCCCTGATATTTCATAAGGAATGAAATTTTACGGTCATCCGGCTGAATATCTTCGGCTGTGTAATCTGCTGGTTCCTGAATACCAAACGTGATGGTATCGCCCTGGATATTCGGCAGCAGCTCACGAATATTCTCGTCGTCTGCATTCACAATCGCTTTGCCGCCCGGACGCAGCTGACTGAGGAACTGGACGTAGGCTGCCTTGATGTTGGCAAAATCGCCGTCGTAATTTTCCAAATGATCTGCTTCGATATTGGTTACCACTGCAATTGTAGGATGATACTGCAGGAATGTACCATCGCTTTCATCCGCTTCGGCAACGACATAGTCGCCTTTGCCTGCTTTGGCATTGGTACCAAGGTTTACAATCTCTCCGCCGATAATATACGTCGGGTCCGCATCGCACTCTTCCATCACCAGTGCGATCATGGAAGATGTTGTTGTTTTGCCATGTGCTCCGGCAACCGCTACTCCTTTGCGTTCATTGAGCAAACGCGCCAGCATCTCGGAACGGTGCAGTACAGGAATATTCAGGCGTCTTGCCTCTACCAGTTCTACATCATCATCCGCAACCGCCGAAGAATAAACGAGCAGATCGGCACCGTGTACTTTCTGTGCATCGTGTCCGATATGGATTTGCGCCCCCTGCTTTTCCAGCTTGGCTGCCAGTGCGCTCATGGCCACATCCGAACCGGTTACCTTATATCCCATTTCAAGCAGTACTTTGGCAATGGCGCTCATGCCATAACCGCCGATGCCTATAAAATGTACATGTTCTGTCTTATTCATTATGTCTCACCAGCCCTTTTCAGAATCGGATTGATGCAAAAGAGTCGCTCTTACATCTGAAATTAAATACAGTGTTCCGGTAACGACCCCAAGATCTTCCCGTTCTGTGCGTGACTTCAGCAGCTCTAATGCCTGCTTCCAATCACGTTCCACTATAATCTCAACTTCCGTTTTGTTCATGTCCTGCTGTATTTGACGGACCAGCTCATAGAGTCTGTCCGTATCCATTTTACGTCTAAAATCCGGTTCAGTCAGAATCAGCGTGTCCGCAATGGACAGCAGATGACGAAATACCGGTTCATGCTGTTTGTTCTCCAGCATACCTGCCAGCATATGCAGCTTGTTGTACGTATAGGTCTGGGGAATACTCTTCACGAGTGAAGCAGCTCCCTCGGGATTATGTGCTCCATCCAAGACGACCGGTGGTTCATCCGATACTTTTTCCAGGCGGCCGGCCCAGAACGTATGACGGAATCCGGACAGAAGCGGCTCATCATCGAGTACAAAAGCCATATACTGACGAAGCACCTCAAGTGCCATCATCGCAAGTCCCGCATTGGCACACTGATGCTCGCCCTGCATGCCAATCTCGATATCCATTTCGCGGAATGGTCCCTGGAAATGGAAAGACTGACTATTGGCATCACCCTGCAGCCGTTCTGCTGTGTAATCACGACCTGCCAGATACATCGTTGTGCGGCACTCTTCGGCTTTGCGGGCAAGCACTTCGATAACTTCCGGCTGATCCACACTGGTTACGACCGGAACACCCGGCTTGATGATACCTGCTTTTTCCCCAGCAATCAATTCCAGCGTATCGCCGAGAATATCGGTATGATCATAACCTACATTCGTAATCACCGATACGATAGGATGCACGATGTTGGTTACATCCATGCGTCCGCCAAGGCCAGTTTCCCAGACGACGACATCCGGATAGCACTCTTCGGCGTAGTATACAATAGCCAGCGCTGTCGATACTTCGAACATGGTTGGAGAACCAAGCTCGGTCGCTGCCATCTCCTGAACGAGCGGATACAGCCGATTGGCTACGCGAAGCAGTGTCTCTTCGGGAATATCCTGACCGTTGTACTGAAACCGGTTGGTGAACTTGGTAATATACGGCGAAGTGAATGTACCCACATCATAACCGGATTCAATCAGTACCCGGGTGAGAAAGGCGCAGGTACTGCCTTTGCCATTGGTGCCTGCTACATGAATAAATTTCAGTCTGCGATGCGGATTGCCGAGCAGCTGCATTAGCTGCTCGATCCGCTCCAATCCCGGACGAATGCCAAAGGGGATCAGATTATTAATCCATTCCACCGCTTGTTCGTAGGTATGTAGAGGGGCAATTTGCCCCTCCGCAGTTTCATATTCCATCACGTTCACCTTAACCTTTCAGTTCGGCAATACGGGCAAGAACCTTGTCGCGCTTGTCAGAATAATCAGCCTGCTTGGCACGCTCTTCCTCGATAACTTTCGCTGGTGCTTTGGATACGAAGCCCTGGTTGGACAGCTTTTTCTCCACGCGTTCCACTTCAGAGTTGAGTGTAGCCACTTCTTTTTCAAGACGTGCAATTTCCTGACCGATATCCAGCAGTCCTGCCAGTGGCAGATAGAGCTCCGCACCGGTTACTACAGAGGACATTGCCTTGTCTGGTGCATTCAGATCCAGACCTGATTGATATTCGGATGTATTACAGAAACGCTGAATATAATGAGCATTGGACTCGATGATATCGAGTGACTTTTGATCATTTGCTTTTACCAGCAGTTCGATTTTTTTGCTCATTGGTACATTTACTTCCGCCCGGATATTACGTACAGAACGGATCATATCGATCAGCAGACTCATTTCTTCTTCCGCCGCTTTGTTTTCCAGTGCAGGATCGAATTCCGGCCATGCTGCCAGTGTGATCGTCTGACCTTCATGCGGCAGATGCTGCCAGATTTCTTCGGAAATGAACGGCATAAACGGATGAATCATACGCATCGTGCGGTCCAGTACATAAGCCAGTACGGACTGTGTTGTTTTCTTTGCGGCTGCATCTTCTCCGTACAGAGACAACTTGGCAATCTCGATATACCAGTCACACAGATCATCCCAGATAAAGTTGTACAGCAAGCGTCCGGTCTCACCGAATTCATAAGAATCGATCAGGCGTGTAATATCGCGTGCCGTTTCATTCATACGATGCAGAATCCAGCGGTCTGCCGTACTCAAATTGCCAGTCAGATCGATATCTTCAAACGTGAATCCTTCCATGTTCATCAGTGCAAAACGGGAAGCATTCCAGATTTTGTTGGCAAAGTTACGGGACTGCTCTACACGTTCCCAGCGGAAACGCAGATCCTGTCCTGGCGTGCTGCCAGTCGAGATCATGTAACGCATAGCATCTGCGCCGTATTGCTCGATAACTTCCAGTGGATCTACGCCGTTACCCAGCGATTTGGACATTTTCTGGCCATCGGAGGCACGTACCAGACCATGCATCAGTACATCCTTGAACGGGATTTGATCGGTAAACTCGATAGCCGTAAAGATCATACGAGCTACCCAGAAATAGATAATGTCATAACCGGTTACGAGCAAATCGGTTGGATAGTAGCGTTTGAGATCGGCTGTCTCGTCCGGCCAGCCCAGTGTGGAAAACGGCCACAGTGCCGAGCTGAACCATGTATCCAGTACATCATCATCCTGACGCAGCGTTTTGCCTGCATGTTCAGGCAGATTGCTTGGATCTTCGGCAGATACAATAATCTCTCCTGTTTCTTCACAGTACCATGCCGGAATACGATGTCCCCACCACAATTGACGGGAAATACACCAGTCGCGTACATTTTCGATCCAGTTCAAATAGGTCTTTTCAAAACGATCCGGTACAAAATTGGTTCCTTTACCATTACGCTGTGCTTCGATAGCTGCGTCTGCCAGAGGCTTCATTTTTACGAACCATTGGGTAGACAGATACGGCTCAACTACCGCACCGGAGCGCTCGCTATGACCTACCTGGTGAACATGATCCTCGATACGAATCAGTACACCAGCATCCTGCAGATCCTTGACGATTTGCTTGCGTGCATCACTGCGATCCATGCCTTCGTATTTGTCGGCATTCTCATTCATGATACCGCCTTCGTCCATAACTACGATCTGTGGCAGATCATGACGCTGACCCATTTCAAAGTCATTCGGATCATGCGCAGGTGTAATCTTCACGGCGCCACTACCGAACTCACGATCTACATAATCATCGGCAATTACCGGAATTTCGCGTCCGATAATCGGAAGTACCAGCATTTTACCGATCATATTCTTGTAACGTTCATCTTTGGGATGAACGGCTACTGCTGTATCGCCCAGCATCGTTTCGGGACGTGTAGTAGCTACAGTGATCGAGCCGCTGCCATCTTTGAGTGGATATTCCAGATGGTAGAGGTGACCATTTACTTCTTTATATTCAACCTCGATATCGGACAGCGCTGTACGGGCTTGAGGATCCCAGTTGATGATGCGCTTGCCGCGATAGATCAGGTCTTTTTCATACAATTTTACGAATACCTGGCGTACTGCTTTGGACAGACCTTCATCCAGTGTAAAACGCTCACGGGAATAATCCAGGGAAAAGCCCATTTTGGCCCACTGTTCGTGGATCGTCTGTGCATATTTATCTTTCCATTCCCATACCTTCTCTACGAACTTTTCACGTCCCAGATCATGACGGGTAATGCCTTCAGCACGCAGATTCTGCTCTACTTTGGTCTGTGTAGCAATACCGGCGTGATCGGAGCCCGGCAGCCATAGAGCATCATAGCCCTGCATCCGTTTGGTACGGATCATAATATCTTGCAGGGTAAAGTCCAGTGCGTGACCAATATGCAGCATACCTGTTACGTTAGGCGGCGGGATTACAATCGTATACGGCTGTGCATCCGGACGCTGGCCTGCACGGAAGAAATCATTTTCCATCCAGTAATCGTACCATTTGCGCTCGGCCGATTTTGGGTCATACGTTGTCGGCATGGATGTTCCTGCCGGATTCGTGTTTGGTTCTGTCATACAGTTCCCTCCATAATTATCATATAAGTAAATGTGTACACTCTCTGCATGTACGAAACGGCCTACTGCGGCTGCCGTACCTGCGTATAAACCGTGTATGATGGGGTTGGGCAGTTATTCTCCAGTAAGGCCAGGTCAACAAAAAAAGCCCTTCGTCTCAAAGGACGAAAGGCCTGGCTCTCGTGGTACCACCTTTGTTTCGTTATCCGTGTAGCATAAATAGCCGGACAACGACACTCTAAGGCAGATAACGGCTGCTACCGGTTTATTCTACACCTGCTACCGATCATCAAGATCAGACAAGCCTGGTATCAAACAAACAACTCCCGGACGACTTCGACGTATCGCATCCTACAGAACCTCTCAGCGCAGCAGTTCCGCTCTCTAAAGGCCGATCATGTCTACTATTTCCGTTCATAGTTTTTGAAATAATTTTCACTCAACATCATAACTTGTGAGCGCACTAAAGTCAATAAAAAAGCTGACATCTGGTAGGAGGTCTACCGGATGCCAGCTTACTTGCCTATAGGTTCCAAGGAACCCCGATTTTATCAAAAGAGTGCAGGATCATTCCTTTTCAATCAGCTTGAGGTCTTCGGTCAGCTTCATCATATCTGCAGGCCATGGATCATTTACAACGATCTCTTCTGCTGTCCAGGGATGAATGAAAACAAGCTGTTCGCCATGCAGTGCCTGACGATTCAACAAATCGCTGCGGCCGCCATACAGTGAATCTCCTATTAAAGGATGTCCCATATAGCTCATATGCACACGAATCTGATGTGTACGACCAGTCTCCAGCTTCAAACGAACGAGACTGGCGGCTTTGGTCCCTGCTATCTTTTCTATATAGGTTACCGCAGACTGACCGCCAGGGGATACCCGGCGGCGCTGCTTGTGATGACGATCTTTGCCGATCGGCTCATCGATCACGGTCAGCTGTTCATTTACATTACCCTGCACCAGCGCGATATATCGTCTGCCAATATCTTTGTCCCTCATCTGCTCGTCCAACAGGGAAACGGCAAATTCATTTTTGGCATATAATACCGGGCCTGTCGTATCTTCATCCAGGCGATGTACATGACGCACCGCACAATCCTGTCCCGTACTCTCATAATGAGCGGCAATTGCATGGGCAAGTGTGATACGCGTATCCTGCGGATCAGAAGGATGCACAGCCATACCTGCAGGTTTGTGCGCGACGAGCACATAGTCATCTTCATACAAAATTTCTGCCGGATGATCATAGCGAGGTTCAAAACCATATTCTACAGCCGGGAACAGACGCAACCGGATGCGATCTCCATTGATCTTGATTTCTCCCTTTGAATGCAGTCTACCCAGCAGCTTGGCTGGAAAAGAACGGCTTTCCAGCCACTGCATCATACGGGTATGGCGCTGCTCGGTCTGCTGCAGATCAAGCTCTTTACCAGGCATGACTTCCAGCCATTCTCCGCGGCGTTCAGCCGCGGGACGGCTGGATTGAGGCGAATGGTTATTACTATTGTGGTCGTCCATATGGGATGCCATCGTTATAGTGACTTCATCACATCACGATGAATCGAGATGGTCTGTTCAATATCTTCATCGCTATGCACGCCCGATACGAACATACCTTCAAATGGAGAAGGAGCCACACTAATCCCGCGATCCAGCATCGCGCCGAAATAGCGTTTGAACATATCCATATCACTTGCTTTGGCTGTATCGTAATTGGTTACCGGTCCTTCGGTCAGGAATGGACATACCATCGAACCTACACGGTTAATCGTCAGCGGAATTCCCGCTTCACGTGCGTTGGCTTCGAATCCTTCCTGCAGACGAGCGGAGATTTGCTCCAGACGGGCATATACTTCAGGAGTCAACAGGCTCAATGTAGTATAACCAGCTGTCATCGCGAGTGGATTACCACTAAGCGTACCTGCCTGATAAATAGGGCCTGTTGGTGCAATCTGCTCCATAATCTCGCGTTTGCCGCCATATGCGCCTACCGGAAGACCGCCACCGATCACTTTGCCCAGACAGGTCAGATCTGGCGTCACGCCAAAACGTCCCTGCGCGCAGTTGATATCCACGCGGAACCCGGTCATTACTTCATCAAAAATCAGCAAGCTGCCGTATTGGGAAGTCACTTCGCGCAGTCCTTCCAGGAAGCCTGCCGCCGGAGGAACAACGCCCATATTACCGGCTACCGGCTCTACAATAATACAAGCGATATCTTCACCAAAGCGCTCGAATGCCAGGCGTACCGAATCCAGATCGTTATAAGGAACGGTAACCGTATTGGAAGCAATAGACTCCGGTACACCTGGACTGTCCGGCAATCCCAGTGTTGCTACACCCGAACCTGCCTTGATCAGCAGGCTGTCGCCATGACCATGATAAGAACCTTCGAATTTGAGGATTTTATCACGCTTGGTATATCCTCGTGCCAGGCGAATTGCACTCATGGTTGCTTCTGTACCGGAACTTACCATGCGCACGATATCGATTGACGGTACACGTTCAGCGACCAATTTGGCCATACGTGTCTCAATTTCGGTCGGTGCGCCAAAGCTGGTACCTTTTATCGTAGCTTCCTGCAGCGCACGCACCACTTCCGGATGGGCATGTCCCATAATAAGCGGACCCCAGGAACCGACATAATCGATAAATACATTCCCATCGATATCGTACAGACGGGAACCTTCTCCACGATCTACATACACAGGAGTCAGACCTACCGTTTTAAAAGCGCGTACCGGACTGTTAACCCCACCCGGAATATACTGTTTGGCTTCTTCAAAAGCTGTACGCGAGTGTTCATCACGGCGTACGGAATTCATATTGTTCATTGATTAAGCACCTCCATAAATGGTATCCAATGAAACAGACGAGCGATGAGCGGACAGACCCGATCATCGCTTCAACTGTATTCATTTTCCCTGTCCCGTATATTTACCCGTTCGGTTCATTCACAATCCCGAATACACCGATCAGGGATATCTTATTCCTCGCGCAACCAGCGTGCTACATCTTTGGAGAAGTACGTAATGATCATATCCGCTCCGGCACGTTTGAAGCCCAGCATCATCTCGGTTACGATACCACGCTCGTCGATCCAGCCCTGCTGTGCAGCAGCTTTGACCATTGCATACTCACCACTGACATTATAGGCGACCAGCGGCAAATCAAAATTCTCGCGTACTGCGCGCAGTACATCCATATAAGCAAGTGATGGTTTGACCATCAGCATATCTGCACCTTCCTGTACATCGCTCTCTGCTTCACGCAATGCTTCACGTACATTGGCAGGATCCATCTGATAGGACTTGCGATCACCGAATTGTGGTGCGGATTGAGCAGCTTCACGGAATGGACCGTAGAATGCAGAAGCATATTTAACCGCGTAGGACATAATCGGAATGTCCTGGAATCCTGCATCATCCAGTGCTGCACGAATCGCATACACAAATCCGTCCATCATATTGGAAGGTGCGATAATATCCGCTCCAGCCTGTGCCTGGGATACAGCCGTTTGCGCCAGCAGTTCCAGCGATTCATCATTATCTACATCCGCATGAATATGACCATCGATCTCATGAGCATGTACGACGCCACAGTGGCCATGATCGGTAAATTCACATAGACAGGTATCAGCGATTACTACAAGCTGAGGATAGTTGTCCTTAATATAACGAATAGCCTGCTGCACAATACCTTGCTCTGAATACGCTCCGCTACCAACACTGTCCTTGGTCTCCGGTACACCAAATACCATAACAGCCGGAATGCCCAGCTCTACGATTTCCTGGATCTCTTCGCCAATACGATCCATTGAGAAATTATACACACCCGGCATAGAGGAGATTTCCTGTTTTACATTCGTTCCATACGTAACAAACACCGGCTGGATAAAATCCGTTTTGTGCAGCCGGGTTTCGCGAACCATACTGCGGATCGCTGCAGTTTTGCGTAGACGACGATGACGTGTAAAAGCTTGACTCATAATAATACTTCCTCTCTTGTTTATAAAATAAAGCCGACCTGCTCAAGCGGTGGTCGGCATACGATATGTCGATCATTCATTATTGGGACTGGAGAGATACACTCCCCGCATTCCAGCGGCACAAAATATCAATCAATCCGTCCAGCGTAGACTGCTCGGCCATCAGCCCTACCTTCAGCCCTGCTTGTTCAGCCGTGAGGGCTGTCTGCGGTCCGATACAGGCAATTACCGAATGCTGCAAGGTATCCACGGGGTTATCGAAGCCCATTTTGCGCATAGCCGCCAGCAGATTCGTGACTGTCGATGAGCTGGTAAAGGTAACAGCATGGATCGCCTTTTCTTCAAACAGCTTGCGCAGTTCGATATCATCCTCGTCTACCATAACCGTCTCATACGTATCCACTTCGGTAACGTCCAGCTGCATCTGTCTTAGCGTATCCGGAAGCCAAGAGCGTGCCAGATCACCGCGTGGCAGCAGAACGCATTGTCCCGCTTCCAGCTGACCGTTCAGACTTTCCAGCATGCCCTCTGCATGGAACTTCTCCGGTAGAGCTACTGCCGTCAGACCATGACTACGCAGGGCAGCAAGCGTTGCCGATCCGACAGCTACGAGCCGAGCCTTATGCAGGGATCGTATATCCCGTCCCTGCTCTTCCAGATGACGGAAAAAGTAATCGACACCATTTACACTGGTGAAAAATACCCAGTCATACTTGGACAGCTGAGAAAATGCCTGAGTAATCTGCTGCTTGGCAGATTCGGCAGCAGGCATCACGGTCTCGATCACCGGATATTCATACGGCTCTCCACCCAGTTCATCGATACGGTCAACCAGTTCACTTGCCTGACTGCGTGCACGCGTGACCAGAATTCGTTTACCGAACAACGGCAACCGTTCTGCCCATTTCAGATGCTCACGTTGATTAACCACTTCGCCGACAACAATAACAGCTGGAGGCTTGAAATTGGCAGCCGTTACCCGATCGGCAATATCCTTGAGTGTGCCTACAAGTGTATCCTGCTCAGCCCTTGTCCCCCAGCGAACAAGCGCTACAGGTGTATCTTTCGGTCGTCCATGGCGAATGAGCTGCTCACTGATGTAACCGATCTTGGCTACGCCCATCATAAAGACAAGTGTTCCAGTAGCGTTAGTCACCTTATCCCAGTGAATGCTCTCATCCAGCTTGTCCGGACTCTCATGCCCGGTAATAATCGATACGGAAGAAGCATGGTCCCGGTGGGTTACCGGAATGCCTGCATAAGCCGGTACAGCAATAGAGGAGCTAATTCCCGGCACGATCTCGTACTCTATTCCATGCTGACGCAGAAGATCTGCTTCTTCGGCTACTCTGCCGAAAATCGTCGGATCGCCACCTTTGAGACGAACGACGGTTTTGCCCTGTAATGCCAGATCGACGAGCAGCTGATTGATCTCTTCCTGCTTCATCGTATGACGGTCAGGCAGCTTGCCCACGTAGATCTTTTCCGCTCCCGGTTTGGCCTGCTTCAGCAGCCGCGGACTTGCCAGACGGTCGTATACGACCGCATCGGCCAGTCCGATGCATTCCCAACCACGTAGCGTAATCAGCTTTAAAGCTCCGGGCCCTGCGCCCACCAGATACACTTTGCCGGTCATTCCTTCATCCCCTAACTTCTGCCAGAATCTGATCTGCTCCACGAAGAATTAACTGATCCGCTACAGCAAGCCCAAGTTCTACGGGATGAGTGCCCTGCAGCGTTTCTTTCAGTATGATACTGCCATCCGGTGAAGCAACCATTCCCGTCAATTGTATAACGTTTTGATCCGCTTGAGAATCCGGTGTCAGCAAGCGTACGGCATAAGCACCAATTGGTACCTGACAGCCGCCATTCAGCTTGGCCAGAAACGTACGTTCCGCCGTCACAGTAAGTGCAGTCAAATCATCGTTATACAAAGAGAGCAGCTGCAGCATATGCTCGTCATCTGCACGGCATTCCACGCCAAGTGCTCCCTGCCCTACAGCAGGCAGACAAATATCTGCAGGCAGATAAGCGCTAATCCGGTCCGACCAGCCCATCCGGTCCAATCCGGCAGCTGCCAGCATAATTGCGTCGAATCCTTCACTCTCCAGCTTGCGCAGCCGTGAATCGATATTTCCGCGAATCGATTCGATCTGCAGATCGGGACGATAGGCTTTGAGCTGACTTGCACGGCGCAGACTGCTGGTGCCGAGTTTGGCACCAATCGGCAGTTCATCCAATCCACCGCCGCTGCGGGTAATCAGGCAGTCGCGTGGATCGACCCGTTTGGGAATCGCTCCATTGACCAGTCCATCTGGCAGTACAGAAGGCATATCTTTCATACTGTGAACAGCCATATCGATCTCGCCATTTAACAGCGCCTGTTCGATTTCCTTAACGAACAATCCTTTACCGCCGACTTTGGAGAGAGTCACATCCAGGATCTGATCGCCTTTGGTCACAATCTTTTTGATTTCAAATTCCACTTCTATTCCATGCTGTCTGCCCAGCTCTGTCAAAGCATCTATAACGTGTCCGGTCTGGGTCAGTGCCAGAGCACTTTGCCGGCTTCCTACGATTATTTTGCGCATTAGGTTATCTCTCCCCGATGTTGTGCGATCCACTCTTCAATCCGAGGTTCTTCCCACCAGCAAAACTGTTCCTGCCGAATCTCCTCCAGTATATCCAGCTCTGAAGCTCGTTCCAGCAATCGCCTGCGTTCTGCCGGGTCCTGAACCGCTTGCTTGATCCGGTGGCGCAAATAATAAAGAAATTCAATATACGTCTCATATTCCTCGCCAAAATGCTGCTCCAGCTCGCCAGCCAAACGGCGTCCTACCACAGGTCCCGCTCCCGAAGTTGTAATCGAAGCAATCAGACGCCCACGGCGAATAACCATTGGATTAATAAATGTACTGGATTCGTGATGATCTGCTACATTCACAGGAATACCTGCAAATCGTGCTTCTTCTGCTACCTGACGATTAACCTGCGCATCTACTGTTGCCGCATGAACAAGAAAATAACGCTTTGTTCCGTTATATTGCAATTCTGCAGAACCAGAGATATCACCAGACTCATAATGACGTGCAATCCAGTGAATCTGGCTCAATTGGACCAGTTCCTGCAATTGAGTAGTTAATATGGGGCTGATTACTGTGATGACCGCGCCGCCGCGCAGCAGGTTACGCGCTTTGCGCTCCGCTACCCTACCGCCTCCCACAATCAGGCAATGCTGATTTCTACAATCCAGCATTACAGGAACGTAAGGAACAACATCACTCATACGCCCACCCACTGGTGAAACGCCGACCATGTATTGGCAACAAAATTAAGAATAAATACGACATAACCAGCAATCGCCCAGCGAGCCATAACTACTGCCGAATAATTGCGCATATGACGCGTGGCAAAATAGGCAATATACACACATAAAGCAAGCAGTGTAAAGACCACTTTGAGATCCAATAACAGCACATAGCGTCCTTCTGCAAAAATGGACATTAATGCCACAATCAGTGATACGATCAGCAGTGGTGTACCGATAAGCATGGAAGTGTATGTATAGCGCTCCATACTCTCCAGGCTTGGCAGCCGGCGTACGGTATTATCCCATTTTTTCTGCTTGAGTTTGCGGTGCAAAAACAAATACATAGCCGCAAAAACCGCTGCTACCGTATAAAAGGCAAAGCTCAGATTAGCCAGTGCTACATGCAGGATCAATAAACCATGCACCGTATCCCAGCCCGAGGGCAATGCCCCTTCACCGGGAGAATGCAATCGATTCTGAACCATAGCACAAAAGCCGATTACATTTAACAGCAATACGGCATAATCAGTCTTGAGTACCCTTTCGATAAAAAAGGAAATCAATATTAAAATAAACGTAAGGAAAAAGAAAAAATCATACGTTGAAAACAGCGGCAGCGTCTTCTCTTCTACGGTGCGAATCGTAATACTCGCCAACTGGATAATAAATACCAAAACAAGAAACCCTGTGCCCGTCCGCTTCGCCCTCGGATTGCGACGTATGCAATCCGAGAAATAAAACAGAAGGCTCAGGGCGTATAAATAAATAATAATATCGTATAACAGGTTAAACAGCGTCAAAGCAAATCACCTGCCTATAAAATTGCGGGAGCAAAGGATGCCATGTTTCCTTCAGCAACCGGTGAATGGGATGGCATAGAAGTCCGCTCGGAAGCAGGCTTGCTTACACTAGTTGATTCGGTAAGAGACTGTGTCTGTTCTTCAAGTGCGAACAAACGCGTGAACAATTCCACGGTCTCTGCGCCATTTTTCTCGGCAGCCATTTCCTTGACCCGGTTAATCGGCTCGTGATTCATTTGATTGACAATACTCTTGGTCAGACGGCTGATTACTTTACGCTGTCTTTCATCCAGCTCTGGGAGCTTGTTGAACAGGCTTTCCAGTGTCTCTTCATGAATACGTGCACCACGCTCCTGAAGAGCGCGGATTACCGGTCTGACACCGAGTGTTTTCAGCCACTGCTGGAACACTTCCATCTCTTCGCGAATCATGCGTTCAATCTTGATCGCTTCGGCACGACGCATCGCCATATTGCTCTCTACAATGCCTTCCAGATCATCAATATCATACAGGAATACATTGCTGATTTCGCCAATTGCCGGGTCCAGATCACGGGGAACCGCGATATCAATCATAAAGAGAGGACGCGATTTGCGCTGCTTCATGCTTTCTCTGATTATACCCGGATCCAGTACGTAGCCCTGTGCGCCTGTCGAGCTGATCAGAATGTCTACTTCATGCAGACGCTGAACTGCTTCGTCCATCGTACATGGTGTACCGTTAAATTTGTTGGCCAGCTCCTGCGCCCGTCCCAGTGTACGGTTCGCTACAATCACTTCTGCCGCTCCGTTCGCATACAGATGCTTGACGGTCAGCTCGCTCATTTTGCCTGCGCCTAGAATCATAATAACCTTGTTATGGAAAGCACCAAAAATACGTTTACCCAGCTCCACTGCAGCATAGCTGACCGATACGGCACTCTCGCCGATCATCGTCTCTGCATGCGCACGTTTGCCAAGCGTAACAGCTTGCTTAAACAACATATTAAACCATGTGCCCGTCGCTTTGTTTTCCTGAGCCAGCTGGAAAGATCGTTTGACCTGTCCCAGAATCTGGGTCTCTCCCAGTACCATGGAATCCAGTCCACAGGTTACCCGGAACAGATGGTCAATGGCCTGCTCATCTTCATATATATATAAATGCTGCGTAAATTCCTGACGGGAAATACCAAACCACTGCTCCATGAAGCCGCGGATAAAGTGTCCACACATATGCAGACGGTCCAGTACAACATAGATTTCCGTACGGTTGCAAGTTGCTACAATGGTGCCTTCCAATACACTTTTGGTATCCTTAAGCTGCCGGAGAGCTTCCGGTAATTCTTCATCCGCAATGGCAAACCGTTCTCTTACTTCAACCGGTGCTGTGCGGTAGTTGAGTCCGACAACAATAATGTGCATTGCAAGTTCACCCACCTAGTCTAAAAATTGTAACTTATCATTTTCGTTCTTCACAATACGTTAATTATATCACAGCAAAAAGGGCAATTTCGCCGTCTTTATGAAATGTTTATGAAATCCCGACATATCTTCATGCATTATTTAATTAAATTCATGGTTATATAGCCGATATCATGTACATTATTTTACCTACTGTATTATGTCGGTGATATTCTTCTATTTCTTTAACCAATTCTGCATAAGTTGCAGCCAAAAATCCATACATATAAAAAGGCATCTGATACACAGTACCAGATGCCTTTCGTTCGTGCGGTATTCATTTTCATTCTTTGCCCGTTTAAAGCAAAGCCTTATTATCGATTAATCAGTTCGCTGGATTGCATTACTGGAGTCTCGACTTGCAATTCTCCAAGACCACGAACCAGTTTTTTGGCATACGTTTTTTCAGGCTTTAGAACGGACACCAGGTAGTCGATCGCTAATTGTGGATCTACGGTTTCTCCGCAGGTATAACAGTCAATAGCCGCGAATCCTCTCTCAGGATACGTGTGAATCGAGAGGTGACTCTCCGACAACAAAACAAGCACTGTCGCCCCTTGTGGTTCAAATTGTTTGGATTGAACAGACATTACGGTTGCACCGCAAGCCTCAGCTGCTTCAACCATCTGAGCCTGCAAATATTCTGCACTGTTCAGCAAATCAAAATCTACACCCCAAGTATCAACAGCAACGTGTCTTCCGAAAGTTGAGTATTCCATCTTCCGGTTCCCCCTTCCTAGGAATAAAATGTTTGGAAATTTCATCCGCTAGGACCTACGTCATTCACTTCCCGAGGGAATAATCTCTCGCAACATTACCATGTCCTGAGTGAATCCTGGTTCCTATGTTATTTTCAACGAGATTAAAAATAACATCTATCGACACGAATTGCAAGCTTTTTTCGAATATTTTTGTGGGATGAGTAAGTCCATGAAAAAGCCCGGCTTTATGCGAGTTTACCCAATCTGGCAGCTGCCCAACCAGTGGTGATTCCTTATACATTTTCGTGCATAAATATAATAAAAGACCATCCATCTAATAACGATGAATGGTCGATATACATGTTAGGATATGTTGGTTCCTATTCAGGCTTCCAGGCTAAATAGCCGTCTTGCCTGAAGCTGCAGTTCCCGGTCAATATCCTCGTAGGGACCTGCGGAAGCATTACGCTGATCCAGCAGCTGATCCACAATCCGGCGAACCAGTTCGATGTCCGTCTCAATCGATGTGGATTGCAGGCGACTCTTGAGCTCCAGCGAAGCATTTTTCTGCTGATAGATCAATTTCTCGCCTTCTGCCGTATGCTCGGTGATCCTCTGCACAACACCCTGTTCATAATCATATATCATTGTGAATCCTTTGTAGATGCGGTTCACAATGCCTGAGCCCTTAAAGGCAACAAACAATTTACGAATCATATTTGTTAAATGCGGGTTTACCAAGCGGAAAGACAACTCACAGACATAGCTTCCTTCTTTGAGGTCAAAAGGTAAATGAACTTCCTCACCATTACGGGTACCAAATACCACTTCCTGAATACCATTATCGAGTATTTTTACCCGGTGATGGACATGGGGGTCTTCGGCATAGTGGATAAACTGGGACATTTGCTCTTTCGACAACTGTAAACTGGCTTTGATATACTCTGTGGCTAACCGCTGAGCCATAAAAATCTCCTCAATTCTATTGGCATTCCAATATATTCATTATTATACATCAATCATGAACGGTATTGCCTGCCACCCGGGTCAACAATTTTCATCATATTTCAGAGAAAAACGGATTAATCGCTGTAAAGAACGAGAGAACGCCCTTGATGCTCCATTTTCCTCGCTAAATACCTTGTTTTGCGGGTTAATCTATGAGTTTATGGCTTACTGGGAAGGAATATCATCTTCTTCACGTTCGTGGTGGTTGCTGCTTTCTTCGCTCGTAGATAGAGATTCTGATTCTTCCTCTTCCAACTCGTCTTCATCGGGGGCAAAGGCATGACGTTCGATGATGGACCATAGTTCATCCTTACCCAGCCCGGTCTCTGATGAAAACAATACAAAGTCATCTTCCGGTACAAAGCCCAGATCTGTTTTGACGACTTTGATGTGTTTGTCCCACTTGCTGCGCGGGATTTTATCGGCTTTGGTCGCTACGATACAGATATTGCAATCGTAATACTTGAGCCAGTCATACATCATAATATCGTCTTTGGACGGAGCATGACGCAGATCGATCACGAGGATTACCAGCTTCAGCGGCTCGCGCTCCAGCAGGTATCTTTCGATCATTTTGCCCCAGGCTTCCCGTTGGCTTTTGGATACTTTGGCATAGCCGTAACCAGGAAAATCGACGAAATACAGCATTTCATTGATAAGATAGTAGTTCAGATGCTGCGTTTTGCCGGGAGTTGCACTGGTACGTGCCAGATTTTTGCGGTTAATCAGACGGTTGGTCATTGAGGACTTGCCTACATTCGAGCGTCCGGCCAGAGCGATCTCCGGCAGACCGTCTTCCGGATATTGATCCGGACGTACAGCACTGATAATAAATTCTGCGTTGTTTACTTTCATAAGTTAGAAATCCCTTTCGTATATAAAATAAAATGAACGACGTGTGATGAAGCTCTGTTAGCGTGCGCTGACGGCCGTATCACAAATGTGCCCGTTACCTTCGTATCTTGCAGCTTGCCTACCGACCCGATTCGCTTCTAGCCTAGTATATCATCTTTTGCACGGTTGCAGGCCTTCTTAATCTGCTACTTCAGCTAGAGCCTACCAATTAAGAAGCAAGAAGCCTTTTGCGGCAAAGGGTCAGGATTAATGATATTAGAAGCTTATAAGCTTAGAATCTCACAATCCTCAACTACAGCGGATTAGATTCTAATGCAAAAAGCGGCATCGCTCGCCGCTGTCTGGGAGCGATGCCGCTATATCGGATGACTAGCGCCATCTTTCTGTATGACACAGTTACTAATAGAGTAATTCACATCTATTCGAATAGGCACTGTCACCGGTATTATTCGTTAATGCAGTGTTGTCTCACGCACCAGAGCATGCTCCAGCACCTGATCCATGGTTGCTACCGGGACAAAAGTCAATTCTTCCTTGATACTATCGGGAATATCCTTTAGATCGCGCTCATTATCCTGCGGCAGCAGAATTTTCTTGTAACCCGCACGGTGTGCTGCCAGCGTCTTCTCTTTGAGACCGCCGATAGGTAGTACTCTGCCGCGCAAAGTAATCTCGCCGGTCATTGCAACTTCCTTGGACACATAACGTCCGGTCAGCGCGGAGATAAGGGCTGTTGCGATCGTAATCCCTGCCGAAGGACCATCTTTGGGAATAGCGCCTTCGGGAATATGGATATGAATGTCATTTTTCTCGTAGAAGTCTGTCGGGATATCCAGCTCGCCTGCTTTGGAGCGGGTATAGCTGAATGCCGCCTGGGCGGATTCCTTCATGACATCACCGAGCTTACCGGTCAGCATCAGTTTGCCGCTACCGGGCACCACTGTGACTTCAATCGTCAGCGTCTCACCGCCTACTTCAGTCCATGCCAGTCCGGTCACACTGCCGATCTGGTCTTCTTTCTCCACCAGTCCATAGCGGAACTTCGGTACACCGAGATAATCCTTAATATCATCCGGAGTAATCGTTACCTTTTCCAGTTCATCGGAGACGATGGCGCGTGCAGCCTTGCGGCATAATGCAGCGATTTGCTGTTCAAGATTACGTACACCCGATTCCCGGGTATATCCGCGCACCACCTTAAGCAGTGAATCTTCGCCGACTTCCAGCTGTTCTGCTGTCAGACCATGCTCCTCGGTCTGTTTGGGCAGCAGGTACTGTCTACCGATCTGCAGTTTCTCCAGTTCCGTGTAACCGGGAATATAGAGCATCTCCATCCGATCAAGTAGTGGGCGAGGAATACTCTGTACACTATTCGCTGTGGTCACGAACATCACATTGGACAGGTCAAACGGTACCTCTACGAAATGGTCACTAAACGTATTGTTTTGCTCGGGATCAAGTACTTCCAGCAGAGCCGCAGACGGATCGCCGCGGAAATCGGAGGCCATTTTATCGATCTCATCCAGCAGAAAGACCGGATTCATACTGCCAGCATTGCGCATCCCCTGAATAATACGACCAGGCATCGCACCGACATAGGTACGGCGGTGACCACGGATTTCCGCTTCATCGCGTACGCCGCCCAGTGAGATGCGGACAAACTCGCGTCCGAGCGACTTGGCAATCGAGCGTGCCAGTGAAGTTTTACCTACCCCTGGTGGACCAACAAGACACAGAATCGGTCCTTTGAGCTTTTTGACCAGCTTTTGCACAGCCAGATATTCAAGTACGCGTTCTTTGGGCTTATCCAGACCATAGTGATCTTCATTCAGAATCTGCTCGGCATGATGCAGATCCAGATCATCGGTTGTACGCTTATCCCATGGCAGACTGAGCAGCCAATCCAGATAATTGCGGATAATGCCACCTTCGGCTGAGTTCGCAGGTGTTTTCTCCAAGCGATCAATTTCTTTTTCGATCTTCTCCTGGACTTTCTCCGGTACTGTCAATTCAGACAGCTGCTGACGCAGTTCTTCCGCTTCTCCGGCTCTGCCTTCTTTTTCACCCAGCTCTTTCTGAATAGCCTTCATCTGCTCACGCAGATAGTATTCACGCTGTGTTTTTTCCATTTGTTTTTTGACGCGCTGGCTGATTTTGCGTTCCAGCTCCAATACTTCACGCTCACTATGCAGTATATCCAGCAGACGTTCCAGACGCATACGTATATCTACAGCTTCCAGGATATGCTGCTTGTCCTTGATTTTGATCACCAGGTGGCTGGTAATCACATCTGCCAGTCGGCCGGGCTCTTCAATATCGGATACGGCAGCCATCGTCTCGGGAGTCACTTTTTTGGATAGATTAATATAATGTTCAAATTCGGTCAGCACCGTGCGCATCAGGGCATGAACCTCAGGATCATTATTCTCTTCCTCTGTCAGTTCTCTGGCCTGTACCTCGTAATACTCTTCATTGTCCATATATTCAATTATTTCGGCACGTTCCAGACCTTCTACCAGTACCCGAATCGTACCATTGGGCAGCTTGAGCATCTGACGTACCTTGGCAATTGTACCTATTTTGAAAATCTCATCCGGACTCGGTTCTTCAATATTAACCTCCGACTGGGAGCAGAGAAGAATCAGGTTATCATCGACCATCGCCTTTTCTAAGGCCTTCACGGATTTATCCCGCCCTACATCCAGATGGAGCACCATACTTGGATACACGAGCAGTCCTCTTAAAGGCAGCAAAGGAAAACGACGCGCCTTGTTTTTATGTGGTCCCATCGCTTTCGTACCTCCTGTAATTCGTGCATATTATACTGCCTATATCATTCCTAGTTTAACAAATATCACATCGAAACACCAATGAGCGACAATCCAAACTGAAAAAAAGATACTGACAGAAGCAACTACCTTCTATCAGTATCTTGATCTGCACCGACAGACTTGCTATACGTCTGCCTGACGCCTGTATTACCTTTTATATAAAATTTAAAATTGCAGATAATTGATATTTTTAAATATACTTTCCAGTCACGTACCCATCTGAACAAATGACATTCCTGTATGCACAAGCTGTCTTGCAAACACCTGCGCTCTACCTGATTGTCTTATGGCTGTACAACAGGAGCATGACGCTCTTCACGTCCAGGAATCTTGCCGGTCGCTTCAAAAGCTTCTACGATAGCATCAATTTCCTTTTTGAGTTCTACAACCATATCCGCTTCTGGTACTTTACGGATCATTTTGCCATAACGGAACAGCAATCCTTCACCACGAGCACCGGCAATACCGATATCCGCTTCTTTGGCTTCACCAGGACCATTAACTGCGCAGCCCAGTACGGATACTTTGATCGGAACTTTGAGTTTGGAGATATAATCTTCCACTTCATTGGCAATAGAGAACAGATCAATATCCAGACGACCACAGGTTGGGCAGGATACGAGTGTTGCCGCATTGGAAATCAGACCAAACGTTTTGAGCAGCTCACGAGCTACTTTTACTTCTTCTACAGGATCTGCACTCAGGGAAATACGCACTGTCGATCCAATACCCATTGACAGCAGAGCACCTATACCTGCGGAACTCTTGATAGTACCCGTATGCAGAGTACCTGCTTCAGTAATACCCAGGTGAAGCGGGTATGGGATAACTTCTGCCGCTTTGCTGTAGGCAGCAATCGCCATCGGTACATCCGAAGCTTTGAGCGATACGATAATATCATGGAAATCCAGCTCTTCCAGAATACCGATATGAAACAGTGCACTTTCAACCATTGCTTCCGGTGTTGGATAACCGTATTTCTCAAGCAGATGATTTTCCAGAGAACCGGCATTTACACCGATACGGATAGGGATATTTTTTTCTTTGCAGGCACGAACAACCGCTTCGACTTTTTCGCGTTTACCGATGTTACCCGGGTTAATCCGCACTTTGTCGATACCGTTCTCGATCGCCAGCAGAGCAAGCTTGTAGTTAAAATGAATATCGGCAACAAGCGGAATATTGATGCGTTGTTTGATCTCTTTAATCGCAGCAGCCGCTTCTTCGTTGTTCACCGTTACACGCACCAGCTGACAACCCGCTTCTTCGAGGCGCAGAATCTCAGCGACCGTCGCTTCCACATCTGCTGTCTTGGTGGTGCACATACTCTGGATCAGAACTTCATTGTTGCCTCCAATAGTCAGATCTCCAACTTTGACAGGTCTTGTGTTTTCTCTCAAAAACATGGTTTCTTCTCCCTTGCATTTGGGCTTAACCGCAAACCAGCCTTTATCCTGCAAATAAGGAAAAAGGCCGGCGCGATATGATTTATACATCATGGAAGTCAGCAGGCTGGATGACATTAGACAGTTACCAATGTCATCCGTTCCTTTTGATTACGCGCTTTCTTCCTGCTTTTTGTCTTTACCGGTCTGGAGCTCAGGTACAACCTTGCTTTCCACAACCTGTTCTGTAATTACACATTTGGTTACATCGTCGCGGGACGGCACTTCGTACATCACATCCAGCATAATGCCTTCGATGATAGCACGCAGACCACGGGCACCAGTGTTACGTTTGATCGCTTCACGGGCAATGGCTTGCAGTGCATCCGGTTCGAATACCAGTTCTACATTGTCCATTTCCAGCATTTTGGAATACTGTTTGGTCAATGCATTTTTCGGTTCGGACAGGATACGTACCAGTGTCTCTTCATCCAGAGGTTCCAGAGCAGAGATAACCGGCAGACGTCCTACAAATTCCGGGATCAGACCGAATTTGAGCAGATCCTCAGGCAGTACCATACGCAGGTATTCGCCAGCTTTCAGCTCTTTTTGACCTTGATTTTCGGAATTAAAACCAATTACTTTTTTACCGATCCGGCGTTTGATGTATTGTTCCAGACCATCAAATGCACCACCAACGATAAACAGGATATTGGTCGTATCGATTTGGATAAATTCCTGATGAGGATGCTTGCGTCCGCCTTGTGGTGGAACGGAAGCTACAGTACCTTCCAGGATTTTGAGCAGTGCTTGCTGTACACCTTCACCGGATACATCACGAGTGATGGATGGATTCTCGGATTTACGGGCTACTTTATCGATTTCATCGATATAGATAATGCCGCGTTCTGCTTTTTCCACATCATAGTCTGCAGCCTGGATCAGTTTAAGCAGAATATTCTCAACGTCTTCACCAACATAACCTGCTTCTGTCAGGGAAGTCGCATCTGCAATTGCGAACGGCACGTTCAAAATGCGGGCCATTGTTTGCGCCAGCAGTGTTTTACCCGAACCGGTTGGTCCTACGAGCATAATGTTACTTTTTTGAAGTTCAACATCTTCGATCTTGCTTTGCGAATTCACACGTTTGTAGTGGTTATATACCGCTACAGACAGGGATTTTTTCGCTTGATCCTGACCGATAACGTACTGGTCAAGAATAGAACGGATCTCCTGTGGTTTCGGGATATCCTTGAGATCCAGCTCTTCTTCGTGACCGAGCTCTTCCTCAACAATCTCCGTGCACAGTTCGATACATTCATCACATATATATACACCGGGACCCGCTACGAGCTTGCGGACCTGATCCTGTGATTTGCCGCAAAAAGAACATTTAAGCTGTCCTTTTTCATCATTGAATTTAAACATGTCTACACCCCTTCTTAGCTTGTGAGCGGACGAGTAATAACCTGATCGATCAATCCATATGCCTTGGCTTCTTCAGCTTCCAAGAAATAGTCACGGTCCGTATCACGCTCAATTTTGTCCAGCGACTGGCCTGTACGCTCTACATAAATCTGATTAAGCTTCTGACGCGTCTTGATAATCCATTCCGCGTGAATTTTCATATCCGATGCTTGTCCGCTGATTCCACCAAGTGGTTGGTGAATCATAACTTCACTGTTTGGCAGCGCAAAACGCTTGCCGGGTGCACCTGCTGTAAGCAGCAGAGAGCCCATGCTTGCGGCCATACCCATACAGATGGTGGACACATCAGGTTTAACAAATTGCATTGTATCGTATATACCCATCCCTGCTGTGACAGAACCACCGGGAGAATTGATATACAAATGGATATCTTTTTCCGGATCTTCCGCAGCGAGGAATAATAATTGTGCAATAACAAGATTGGCTACATGGTCATCAATCGCCGTATTTAAAAATATGATACGGTCCTTGAGCAATCTTGAATAGATATCATAAGATCTTTCGCCTCTACTGGTTTGTTCAACAACCATAGGTACCAGACTCATAGAACCAACCTCTTTCTTTTCGGGGAATATGACGACAGATATATATATTAGTACGAAAATACGAATACAGATTCTATTTTAACATGTACACTGCGTCATGTCATTTTTTCGAAGATGAATATTTGGAAAACATTCATCATACAATAGTACCCATGTTTATGGTGCCAAACGCTGGTGGTAAGATATTTTGCTGCGCAAAAATCACTTTTTTATTGGACTAGAACCTGTCGCGTTTATGGTGCCAAACGATTGATGTAAGATATTTTGCTGTGCAAAAATCACTTTTTTATTGGATTAGAACCTATCGCGTTTATGGTGCCAAACGCTTGGATAAGGAAAATAAGGCACGTCATTAATACGTGCCTTATTGGAAAAGGTTGCAAAAAATGCAACGCGGTTATGAAATTGTGAAATTACGCTTGTTCAGCTGCTGCTTCTACTTCTTTGCTGCTGTCTACCAGCAGTTCGATTGTTTTGCGCAGTTTGATTTCTTCGGACAGGCTTGCAAGAGAACCGTTCGCGGACAGGATGCTGCGAACTTCTTCTGCGCTGCGTTGGAATTGGGAAGCCATTTTCTCCAGCTCAGCTGTTACTTCGTCTTCAGAAACTTCGATGTTCTCTTCTTTTGCGATTTGCTCCAGAACAAGGTTGTTACGAACACGCTTGGAAGCTTCTTCTTTCATTTGCTCTTTCAGGTCGTCTGTTGTCTGACCGGAGAAGCTAGAGTACATGTCCAGGTTCATGCCCTGTTGACGAAGACGGTTGTCGAAGTCGCGAACCATGTTGTCGGTCTCGGAACTAACCATAGCATCCGGGATTTCGATTTCAGCATTTTCAGCTGCTTTTTCTACAACTGCTGCTTCTTTGGCTGCTTTTACTTCGTTTTCTTTGCGGGAAGCGATTTGCTCTTTCAGATCCGCTTTGAATTCGTCCAGTGTGTCGAATTCGCTAACGTCTTTGGCAAACTCATCATCCAGCTCAGGCAGGTTTTTGCGTTTGATTTCATGCAGTTTTACTTTGAACACAGCTTCTTTGCCAGCCAGTTCAGTTGCATGGTAATCCTCAGGGAAAGTAACTGTTACATCTTTGAAGTCGCCAGTAGCCATACCAACTACTTGCTCTTCAAAGCCCGGGATAAAGGAGTTGGAACCCAGTTCCAGGGAGTAACGCTCAGCTTGTCCACCTTCGAATGGAGTACCATCAACAGATCCTTCGAAATCGATGGATACTGTGTCGCCATTCTCAGCAGCGCCTTCTTCAACAACAGACAGTTCAGCGTGACGCTGTTGCAGACGCTCCAGCTCGCTGTTGATGTCTTCGTCTGTTACTTCTACTTTGGATACTGGAACTTCCAGTCCTTTGTAGTCGCCCAGTTTTACTTCTGGTTTTACAGTTACTTTTGCTTTGAATTTGAAAGGTTGGCCTTTTTCGAACTGCTCGATTTCGATTTCAGGACGGTCAACCGGGAAGATATCAGTCTCATCGATTGCTTCGGAGTATGCTTCCGGCAGCAGGATGTCGATTGCATCATTGTACAGGCTCTCTACGCCAAAACGTGCTTCGAAGATAGACCGTGGTACTTTACCTTTACGGAAACCTGGTACACTTACTGTTTTGCCTACTTTATTAAAAGCTTTATCGATTGCTGCGCTTACACGCTCAGCAGATACTTCTACTTCAAGAACGCCAAGGTTCTTTTCTGTTTTTTCCCATTTTGCTGTCATTTCAAGAATTCCCCTCCAAAAAATATTAACATGAATTGATTATTGAAATTGTATACATTTCACGTGCAGAATAACCACTATAGTATATACAACAATTCATGTTTTATCAAGTTTGTTTCTGCACTCTATCCAGAGGTATCATGCATCCGCGGTTAGCGGGGCATCTGGCTGGATACAAACTGGTGGATTGCGCGGTAAGCCTGTTCGTAACGGAAGCGGATGCTGTCAGTCACTCCGTACATATTCCGTGTCTCTTCCTCGTTGCTGCTGCCTTCGAGCGTCTCTGCTACCGTCTGGTGCAGGGCAGCTGCCCAGATATCAATCTCCGCATCATCACCGCGTGTGATCCAGATATAATTCTGGGTGCCATAGATGCTCATAATAAACTGCGTCCACAGCTCCTGGGCAAAGTAAAACAGATTCGGCGCACTGATCTCGGCCTTGTCGGATACTCGCTCCAGAATCTGGATGATGGTCAGTGGAAACTCGGTCGGATCAAGAGGCACAGTCTCCACTTCAACATCTACCCGTTCATGCTGATGCATAAAAGAGACGGTTCCGCGGTAACCACGGCGGCGAAGCGTCTGCAGAACACGAAACTGAATCAATGGATGAATCTGATGATCTTCCTGCAGCCATTCGATCAGACGCTGTTCGATATCCGGCTGATCCAGATAAGAGAGTTGTTCAAGCGCCAGTAGCGTACGCTCTGATACCGGACGCTCCATCGCTGTCTTGAGCAGCTTCTCTTCATATAAGCGGTCTTCGGACTGCTTGAGCCGGATACGTTCGCGCATAATCTGTTCATTATTCGCAGCAGGTTCTTCATCCTCTGAAGCATCCAGACCCTCAAAATGGTCATGGGAAGACTCCGGGAACGTCGTACAAAGCCATCCGAGCAGCGACTCCCATTCTTCCAGCTGACGCTGATCCTGCCCTTGGCACTGCAGCAAAAACTCCAGCAGACTAATGGCTTCATGATAGCGCTCTGTCTCAAGCATATTGGTTAATTCAACCTGATAATAGTCGAGTGTCTTGGGAAACAGGACTACATTCCGATTGCTGTCTGTATGTGAATTCGTTGAATCCGTAATAATGGCACCTCCTACATTCATCACATCGTCTGTGATTTCATGATTATAGCACAGCTTCCTTCCTGCTCAAAAACCCAGGCTGTCTCCTATATTGTATATAAACCATATCGTTCGTAGATACCAGATGACCGCGTAATTCTTATATTGTTTATTAAGGAGAAATTTGCTTTTGAACACCGGTATTCTTTTGTGCTTTTAACTGGTGGAGGAACGGTATGCTAGCAGTTCGTTAAAATTTGCTTGCCTTCCAACTTGGTTCATGATATTATATTTTTGTTGCGCTTGAAATATTGAATATTTGTCCCAGTAGCTCAGCCGGATAGAGCAACGGCCTTCTAAGCCGTCGGTCGGGGGTTCGAATCCCTCCTGGGACGTTATACACAAGAAAAAGCCTTTCATCCTTTTAAGGGTGAGAGGCTTTTTTTGTTGTGGATTGTTCCCGGAATATTGTTGTTGATTTTGATGATACAAGTTTGGTGTGGTTATATTTATTAAAATAAAATCAGGATTACATATTTTATTACATTCTTTCTTCTGGCTTGAAAGAAGCGAGTTTTTGCTCAAAGGGGTAACGCATATCCCATTTTTCACGAATACGGGTCATCAGCTCCATTACATCTGTCGTCAGATTCATCGTATGCTCTGTCTGTTCTCCCTGAACGCAGCGATTCATATATTCCACTTCATATGCGAGTGCCTGATCCGTTGATCCACTTTGAATCATCTCGGTCTGACCATCTGCGTAATGAATAATCGCCTGGTCCGCGCGGGAAAACTCCTTAATCTCGATGTATCCCTTCTCACATCCAATCGTACCGATACGGGGAATCGAGGTATTCAGCGACAAGGATACATTGGCCATCTCATTGCGGCTCGTTCGCAGAATAGTCGCTGATTGCTCATCGACCCCGGTAGCAGCCTTGTGTACACTGGTCAGGATCTGGTCCAGCGGACCTGACAAAAAGCAGCGTACAAAAGAAAGCGCGTATACGCCCATATCCAGTAGTGCTCCTCCGGCCAGTTCAGGATTATAGAAACGATTCTTTGGATCATATTCCTTGGGATCACCCATAGACACATTGATCATCTTGAGAGCACCCAACCGACCACTATCTATAATCTTGTGCAGTTCCCTGTAGAGCGGCATATGGTATATCGTCATGGCTTCCGCCAGGATCAACTTTTTCTCTGCTGCCACTGCCTGAATCTCCTTCAATTCTTCGCTGTTAACAGTGATCGCCTTTTCGCAAAAAACATGCTTGTCTGCATGAAGACACTTCATGACATAGCTATGATGGTTACTATGAGGGGTAGCGATATATACAATATCAATCGAAGAATTACGCAGCATTTCATCTATATTATCGTAGGCATGCTCGGCACCGCATTCGGATGCAAACTGTCTGGAACGATCCATTTGGCGGGAGCACACAGCGAACACACGTCCATTCACCTGACGAATCGCGGCTGCAAAATCATGTGCAATTTCTCCTGTACCGACGATCGCCCAATTTAAAGTTGTCATACACTTGCCTCCTATTCTGTTGCTTCAGTCTTCTCTACCATTACCCTTTTACCATGATCGCTTACCAGTACATACAAAAAGACGGCCGCTGTGTTCATGACAGGCGTACCGTCTATACAAAGAAAGTCTACTATATTTTCAACTGCTTGGTGTAGAGGATTCCAATCCTATTACCTTATTATTTGAAGCAAGAGCAACTAAAACGATAGGGACATTTTACAAGCAGCTGTATCAATAAGAGAAAAGGGGAACAAGGTAAATCGCGAAAGTGACCTCTTTAGGAAATCTTTGTATTTTTTGGTTGGTTTTGATATAAATAACTTTGTTGAGGTAGATTGATATCTCCTGGTAGAGGTAGATTCATATCTCCTGGTAAGCGATAATCATGATGCTCACGAGCCTATTTCAATATAATCGCTCTCACCTATTACAGATTGGAAAGGGGAGTATTATGGAAGATTTACCATGCAAAGGCTGCAATGGAATGTGCTGCGGGCCTGTTCCCGTGACGGAGCAGGAGCTTAAAATAATCAAAAAGAAAGTAAAATCCATGCCTAAAAAAAGCAGGATGGATCTGGAGAAGCAGCCGAGAAATTTTGGAACCTGTATGTTTTTTGATATGGAGAAGGATCGGTGTGGCATTCATTCCGCCAGACCGGGGGTTTGCCGTGCTTTCGGGTATTATAAGACTCTCGTTTGTTTTCGCAAACCGGAAATGGCGACCCGAGCGCATTGGAGCCCTGTCGACAAACCCGTTGGTATACTGTCGATAGACATCACATGGCAAGCTTTTTAGATAACAAGGGATATTTCCAGAGAATCTGGGAATACCCCTTGGGCGCAGGCTTTGTCCTGGCTCTATAAAAGAACTACATATAAAAGGTTTACCTGCTTAGTAAAAGTTTATCTGCTCAATGAACCATCAGCAGCTACTGATGAAGCTGGGGAAAGGATCGACGACGGAATCTGAATAAGACTATCTACCTGCACAGGCATTCCGGTACGGATCGACTGGTTGGCAGCAATCCCTGTCAGGATCGAGCGGGCTCCATCGATATGATTGGCTGCACGGTGAAAAGGATCTTCTGCTGGCTCACCAAACAGATCGTTCAGCAGCTCAGGATCTCCTCCACCGTGACCGCCTGCCTTTTCTTCTACATCTACCTCGTATGGTTCGGCGAACATTGGGAATACCCGGATCTGTTTGCCTTCCAGTGCGCCTTCATCGGCTTTGTCTCCACCAGCGTTAACATAGGACTTTTCAATGACCTGCATTTCGATCCGCCCACGGGTACCATTAAAAGCAATGCGATAGCCTTCCCAGGGCATATAGGCATTCAGCGAATACGTAAGCATCGCTTTGTTCTTGTAGCGGACGATAACACTCATCGTGTCCTCAATACTGATACCGTCACCGAATACACTTTGATCTCGCTGATAGCCGTCTTCATGCTCGGCATCCAGATACATCGCTTTGAGATTGGGATTGTCATCGAGTGTCAGAGCGAATGGGTCATCCACTGCAGCCGGATTGCCGGTTGCCCGGTTATAAAAGAAAGTCACACCCCGCTGTTCTGCATTTTCCCGGCCATAAAACAGCAAATCACCAAAAGCAAATACCGTATCCGGCTGAGAACCGATCCAGAAATTCACCAAATCAAAATGATGGGTGGACTTGTGTACAAGCAATCCCCCGCTATTGCGCTTGTCCCGGTGCCAGCGGCGGAAATAATCGGCGCCATGCTGGGTGTTGAGCAGCCATTCAAAATGTACCGAAGTCACTTCGCCTATCACACCGTCGCGGATCAGCTCGCGTGCCCGGGTATGGTGGGGAGCATAACGATAATTGAAGGTCACCCGTACATTGCGTCCGGTTCGGGCAACTGCATCCATAATTTTCTGGCATTTATGTTCATCTACTGTCATCGGCTTCTCGGTGATCACATCGCAGCCCAGCTCCATCGCCCGGATAATATAGCGATGATGGGTACGATCCACACTGGTTACAATCACAATATCCGGTTTCTTTTCGGTAATCATCTGATCAAACTGATCGGCTGTATACAAATCGACCGGGTGATAATCATACTTTTGCTCCAGCAGTGTATTCGCATAACGTGCTCTTGTCTGATTGATATCGCAAAAAGCTACCAGTTCAGCGGTCTCGCGAAAATCGCGGGCAATTGCTCCATAAAAAAACTCTGCACGTCCACCTGTGCCTACAAGTGCATACTTTTTCTGCTTCATTTAAATAGTGCCTCCTCAGAACATGATAAGACTGTCTGAGTCCACATTAGCAAAAAAAGCGGCTCTATTCTCCGCAAATGATGCTTTGTTTCGGTAATACCGCTTATTTTGTGTGATATACTCTCAAATAGATAACGCTTACATAAAGGTAGGGAAACATATATGAATCCGGATCTGCACAGTAATCTAACCAGTCCTCATGCGCTGGTCGCTGAATATATCGTACGTAGTGATTATTTTGCCATGACTACCGAACATGTACATCCTCATTATGAGATCTATATTCTGTTGTCGGGTGAACGAACCTATTTTATCGGGGATCAATTATATGAAGTGCATACCGGAGATATTGTATTTATCGGCAAAGACGAGCTGCACCGTACACTGCCCGGCAAGCTGCCGGATCATAAGCGCATTGTGCTGTATTTTAATGATCAGTTTGTAGAACAGCATTTTGGTAAAGATAAACAGTGGCTGCTTCGGCCTTTTCATAGCGGTTATCCGGTCTTCCATACCACTATTCGGGATCAGATATGGCTGCAGCCGGTTATTCAGCAGCTGGTACGTGAACTGACTATTCAGGCTGAAGGATACCAGCTGCTTGTTCATCATCTGGTAATGGAACTGCTCATTCACTGCGCCCGCAGCCATTCTTCATCCTCAGCCGAATCGTCATCCAGCCGGACTGCTGTCCAGCAGCAGATGTCCGATGTGGCCCAATATATCAAACAGAACCATCAACAGCCGCTGTCCTTACAGACCATCGCTGATCAATTTCATCTCAGTCCATCCCATCTAAGCCGGATGTTCAAGCGGACGACCGGATTCCACCTCACGGAATATATGAATACAGTACGCATCCAGACCGCCCAGCAGTTGCTACGGGAAACCGAGCTCAAAATCATCGATATTGCCGAAGCATCAGGATTTAACAACTTCTCCCACTTTGGCAAAATATTCAAACAGATGTGCCAGGTCAGTCCACGGGAATATCGGATAGCAGCAGGCAAGCGATCCAACCTGAACGCCCAGCAATAAAAGCAGCCATGCTATATGATTAACTGCTGATATAAAATCATTGATCGCTGTACGATCGAAGTTTGCTATACGATCAAAGCCCACTATAAGATCAACAACCATATAAGACCAATAGCGGTATACAGTCAGCGATTGTCTACTGCCGATTTTACAGTTGCGGAGCTTCGGCAGAAGTCAGCAGTGCACGCAGCAGTAGTGAAGAGCTGCCATCTTCGTGTTCCAGCAGCACCCAGTTAACCGCAATCGTATCCTTGAGCTGCTGTGCTTGTTCAAGTGTCAGCTGAAGGCCGTCCATTCGCCCTTCTTCCCCTTCGGTATAATCACGTTCTGTCTCCATGGACAATGCATACTTGAGCCAGTTCTTCATTCCAGGCACTGTTGTAAACGTCATACGATATCCGTCACGGACTGCCTCTACCAGCTGTTCACCGTGTTCCTTTGCATAATTCATCCATTCGGCAAAATCGATATCTGCACTGCTGACCGCGCGTAGCGGAGCATCTTCCTGTTCATTCAGTGCCTGAATCAGCATATCTTCTGCCATACCATCCGAACGCAGACGTTCAATAATAATCGCACTGCGCTGGGAGATTTTCACTTGTTCTGTCATGGGTTCGTCCTCCATTGCTTCATTTATAGCGATTGATGCTGAGCATAACCGATCAATAGCTCTACAACTATCGTATCATACTCCCTGCACCGTATGCTGCTGTATCAGTTGTCCCGGCGAATCGGGCGTGTATTGGCGAGCAGCAGTGCACCGAGCAGCGCCAGAATAGCGAGAGACCATAATAGTGTACTCATCGCATTATCATAATCTACAATGATCAGCCGAATAATTGCTGTGATTCCAATATAGATGAAGTAACGCAGTGGAAAATGGAAACCACTTTTGAAATACTTGACGATCAGGGCAATAAACTCAAAATACAAAAAGAATACCAGCAGTTGATCCATGAATTCATACGCAGTTGTCCCTGTATCTGCACTAATAAAGATGAAGCTGAAAATGTACCAGGTCTCTTTTAAAAGAAAAAAACATAATGTAAAAGCGACCAACCCAAGTGTGATATTGAGTACTGCCTGCAAAATAGCCGGAATTTGTTGCACATGCCGCATCCAGTTTTTCATATTTATTTCTCCTGTCTATGGATTTGTTTGATTATAGGAACAGGTCGCAATGTATGAATCTGTAAGGCTTCGATAGATGAACTGAGTATACAATTTGTTATTATAAGCTGCAATAAGCCATTAAAGATGTCTCGACAGATAGTGTGATTGGTGCTGATGGGTAATGTATTACAAACTACTTCAGGCACAGATTGTGCTCTATTGACTACTCTTATATCTGCTCGGACAGGCTCTCTTCACATTCAATTTTCATGAAATAAATACAAAAAAAGCGCCCTTCATTATATAAAATGAAGAGCGCTTTTTGAACGTCCCAGGAGGGATTCGAACCCCCGACCGACGGCTTAGAAGGCCGTTGCTCTATCCAGCTGAGCTACTGGGACAAAGAATATGTATAATTTGACGACAAATGATATTATACCGTAAATCACAATTTTTTCAAATATAATTTTTGATAGCAGTTAGCCAGCCCTTGCTATCTGGTATATACTGGCTAAATAAGTGGTTATTCAAATAAAAATGCTCTTTATTTCAATTTTTAACGAAAATAATAGTGCTAATTATCCAAAAATAAGTTTTAATTGGGAAAATGTGTATTATAATATACCTACAACTATTTAACTAATATAAAAGCGCTATTCACTCTTTATATATTGCAATCGTTATCATATCGGCTGATATGTCATTGAACTGAAATGGAGGTATCCATAATGTCTACATCTCTATCCGGCCATGAATCAGAGCATCCTATGCAGGAGTTATCGGAGGAACCAACTAAATCAGCTGCCTCTTCGGTATGGGATGATGATATCCCGGACGGCGGAAAGCACGGATGGGTCAAGATCAAAGATAACCGTATCCATGTATTTCCTCCACGTCAGGGAGGTCGGCCGGCTTCGATCCGTGGTGCTGCTCCGGTCTCGTTGATTGTGAACAAAAATATTATTGCCGGAACTGCTCCGATTGGTGAAGAAGATATCGTTACCTGGGAACTTCAGCATGAACCGCTGTTCGAGATCAAAGTCTCTTCGGACAAGATGGAAGCGTACCTGATTCTGCATGAAAAGGTACGTTACGAATGGAATCTGGTGGATACCCCAGCTTCGGCGCAGCTTACGGTACAGGCCGTACCGAATCATGAGCGCATTATTGAGACACTGGAATTCACTCATATTATGGATGCACTGGAGAGCCGTCATATTATCAAAAATATAGACAAAGCCGCCATTTTGCAAGAGCTGGAGCTTCCTTCCGGCAAACCGGTCGTAGTAGCACGCGGACAGGCATCCGTACCAGGAACCGATGCCAGATTGGAGCTGTTTTTCCCGGAACAGATTGAATCGGTGTTCCATGAAGCAGGTGGTGTGGTGGATCATCGCAGTTACCGGCGTATTCCATCGGTACATGAAGGCGAAGTGATCGCTACCAAGCATGCCCTGGTAACCGGATTACCCGGCTATGATGTATTCGGCAATGAATTGCCTCCAAAACAGGCGCTGGATCTGGAAGTAACTGCGGGAGAATTTACCGAAATGAATGAAGCCGGTGAGATCATTGCTCTGCGTCCGGGCCGTCCGCGGATGACCGGGCGCGGTAACCGTCGACAGGTAGACATTTCCAGTGCTTTTGTTGTAAATGGAGATGTAGATCTGCGTACAGGCAATATTGTATTCGCCGGAGACGTCATTGTGCATGGCAATGTCACTGATCATATGATTATCGAATCGCTCGGTAATGTGTATATTCATGGCAATGTATACAACTCTACCATTACTGCAACAGGCAGTATTTCTATTCAGGGAACTGTAATCGGTGGACGGGTATATTCGGGCTATTTTGGCGTGATGTTCAACCGGATGTATGCTGCTTCCAAACAGCTTAGTCATGAAATGCGCCAGCTTGATATGGCTGCACAGGTGCTTGCCGACGAGCTGCGTACCCGTAATCAGCCGATTCGTTACAGCCAGATGGTCATGCTGTTGATTGAACGCAAGTTCCGTAATATTCCCGAGCTTGGCAGGGAATTACTTCAGGTCTTTTCCAGTATTCAATATATCCAGACCAAGGATACCGAGCAGCTCAAGCTGATGCTTGCCGATCTGATGAACTCTGCTAGCATTCTGGACAAAATAGACGAACAGAGCATTCTGAGTATGCGCGGTTATCTGGATCGGCTGTATGCGAGCGTATCCAGTATGCAGGAGATTCAGGTCAATATTGAACTGTCCCGCTGCCAGTCCAGCGAGATCAAGTCGAACGGAGATATTATCATTACCCGTGAAGGAGTGCTGCAAAGTAACCTATACTCCGCCGGCAGCATTGCCTTTATCAAGGATCAGTCGGTATGCCGCGGCTCACGTCTGGAAGCTGAAGAGCGTATTATTGCAGGTACGGTCGGCAGTGATGCCAATGCCCGCTGCGTACTGCAAGCCAAGCAGCATGTGTATGTCAAAAAACTGTACAATGGCTATATTGTCGTGGACCAGCATCGCTGGAATGTGATTGATATGATGCATGATCAGTTGTTTGATGTAGAGTATATGCAGGTTCATGCTCCTATTCATTCTTCGACAGTATAAAAGGAAGATCCTACGTATTTAGCAGCTGCCAATATATAAAACAGACTAATCCTGGGTTGGGAAATGACCGGGATTAGCCTGTTACTGTTAATGGGACGTTATTGCTATTGGTAGGGTGTGATAGTTATACCAGTCGGTACAATGTCAGGTTGATCAGCATGCTCGGTCTGCATTTGCATCGACCTATTCGCATAGGGATCAATAATCTATCAGTGAATCTAATGAACCTACTAGTAAATCTAATGTGCATTTATCTATCTATGTGATGAATATAACCAGTCGGAATACGCTCCAGTATACTTTTGCCGTAAATGTCCGCAAACGGCTGATCCGGCATGTGGATGTATCCAATATAACAGCCGCATTGCTTCATTCCGCAGGGACGTACACCCGCAATATCGCGCAGACTGCGCCGGTAGATATTGCCGATCACCCGCTTGTCCTGATAGCAGCGCTTCACCATGCCATTCCCCTGTACATAAAATACATTCTGTCCAGCCAGACAGGATTGTCCCAGACTGTCGTAATCACGCAAATTATACTCAAAATAGGGATCGATCTGCTGCAGCTCAGTGACTTCTTCCGGACGATAATATGCCGGACGATCCTTGAATGCATTAATCCAGACATATACATCTTCCGGCAGACGGGCACGCAGCGAGCGGATCGCCGGGAACGCTTCGCGCAGACCGACGATTCCTGCACTAAAGGATATCCCCTGCTCATGCAGCCGCATCCCCTGCCCCACAAAAAAATCCTCACTTGTCTGTCCCGGATGGTAGGTCGCCCAAAAGGCTGCTTTGCTGCGGTTCAGATCAGTTGTCCAATCCAGCTTGACCGACAGATTGGTCTGAATGGCTACCTTGTCCACATGCGGCAGATGAGACAGCTCTACCATCGCCCTCCGGTACCAACCATGTACCAACCCTTCTCCATATGGATTGAAAAAGATAGACAATCGATTCCCAGCCTGCTCCTGTTCGCGAACCCACTGCACAAATTGTTCCAGCTGCTGCCGATCCCGCAGCAGTGTCTCCCGGCTGTCTACCGTCTTGCTGAATGGGCAATAAGGACAGGCATAATTGCAGGAAGACAGACTACCACGGTAATACAGGGAAAAGGACAGCTCCTGCGGTACCGCTTCTACAGCGGAATGGTTGTTATGCTGCTCGGCTCCGATGACTTTACTCCCGCTATTTAGAACAGAAGCATATTCACGCATATCTCTTTTCCCCTTTCTATAAATAATGTGCATTGTCTTGTTATTCCGATTGGATTATAGTGAGCCATTGGCTTCAGCATAATATCCAGCCCTATCAGTTGCTGTATTGCCCAAATCTTCATTGTCCAACATAGCTTTCCATCAATGCATAGACCTCCGGTGAGATCAGCCAGTCGCCAATGCTGTCCGAATAAGCCAGCCCTTCACGGGTCAGTCGAAGTACTTTGGTCGATATAGTGGATGAATCCACACTCCCTGAATCATGTTCAGATGTCGAATATGAAGAAACGACCATTTCGGCAAGTCCGGTCCAGATCAGATGATGCAGCTCTGGTAGATCGTCCAGCGGTGATGTACCGAATCGCTGGTGATAATCGGACAGCTCCAGACCTTCACGATGCAAAATGGCTTTGAGGACAAAGCGACGCTTGCGCTCCTGCTCATTCAGCACAAACCCATAATCGGCGTTGTCATAGCGCTCTGCCGCTACATAATCGGCAATAATGCTGCGGGTAGCGGCTGTACTCACTCCATAACGCGAAGCATAATGTACATCCTGCGTATAAGAACGCGCGCCGCATCCAAGTCCCGCCATTCCTTCTTCCTGACAGCTATAAGGCAGCAGCTCTTTGGATGAATGGAATTCCCGGGCAAACCGGCGCATGGAATACTGGGTGTATCCTGCCGCTTCAAGCCGATCTACAGCCGCCCGATACAGCTGCAAACGGATATCCTGTTCCAGTCCGGTCTGACCCGGTTTGAGAATCGTATTCTCACGGACATACAATGGATAGAGGAATATCTCGCCCGGCTCATATGATAATGCCTGCTCCACCGAATACAGCCATGATTCCACGGTCTGTCCCGGTAATCCATAGATCAGATCCACATTCAGCAGAGGAAATTGATAGTCTGTCAGCATATCCAGCGCCTGACGTACCAGTGCCGGCTTTTGCGGACGGTAAATAGCGGCACTCTCGGCTTCGATAAAGCTCTGAATCCCCATGCTGACCCGGTCGGTTCCGCGGCGCTTCAGAATCTCCAGGCGCTCCGGTGTAACGGTATCCGGTGATGTTTCCACCGAAATAGACGCCTGCGCCGGGTTTAGTCCCATCACATTCTCGGCAATATCAAACAGCCGCTCCAGCTGCTCGGGAGCTAGTAGTGTTGGTGTACCTCCACCGATCGCAAACCGGGAGAACGGCCGTCCCGACATGATCGGTGCCCACTGACGAGCCTGACGTTCCAGGGCATCTACGTATTCTTTATGTACATCTGCCCGCTTGTCCGGCAGGGTAAACAGATTGCAGAATCCGCAGCGCGCCGCGCAGAACGGAATGTGCATATACAAAAAATAGCTGTCCAGCTGTTCTTTTGACCATAAGGATTGAAGGGAATAAGGAGGGTCCAGTTCACGGTATGCCGTCTTGTGCGGATAGGAATACAAATACGAACGATAAGGGGCTTCGGTAATCTGGCGGTTCCATTCCTGCAGTTCAGGCGTCCATTCCAGAGGAGATAAGGCATGGAGCGGTAATTGTGTAGGCTCCTGATTCATGGTGTAACACTCCTTTTTGTACGTTCTAGCTCACTGTGGTGCCTGTTACAAGAAAAATTCACGATACGGCACATTCCAGACCACCTCGTGCGCGAGCCGGTGACCTTCATATCCATCTTCGCCATAAGCTGTGCCATGATCGGAGAAAATGAGACAGAAGACCGGACGCTGACGATTCCTCAGCGCTTCAAACAATCGTCCCAGCTCACCATCCACATAACGCAGAGCAGCCCGCTGACTGTCTACCGAATCGTGATGAGTACCGGGAATAAAATAATGATTGGGTCCATGGATCGCAGACACATTCATAAACAAAAACAGCTTTTGCTGCTCATCCGCGCCATCCAGCAGCTTGAGGGCATGGTTCACCTGATTCTCTGTTGAACGCGGATTGGTGACGCCAAAGTTCATGCGCCAGTAGCTTTCCTGAAAGTAACCGGGAAGCACTTTGGATAATTTATTTTTTTTGGTAAAAAAGATCACGCCGCCGATACAGATCGTGCGGTATCCCTCCTGGGCGAGCCCGGATACAATATCCGGCGCATCAAATAGCCATGTGTTGGGATGGGTACGCAGTCCGCTGTTTTTACCGTGAAATAGCCGTACATGGGAAGCCTTGTCCGTATTGGCAGGTGTCGGCAAAAAGCCTCCAAAAAAAGCATGATGCGCTGCATAGGTGAAGCTGCCTGGCGTATGCCGCTTCTCCCAGGAGCCTGATCCGCACAGATTGGGACAGTTTTCTTCTTCCAATTTGGCGACATCATAGCGCAGTGTATCCAGCGTAATCATCACGATATCGTGGCTGCCTACCACTTCATTCATATTAATCATGTTATATTAATTCCTTTCCAGCCAGCGGGCGAGCTCCCATTCATAGGCGCCCATTTCCTGATGCTGTACATAATAGAGCAAATCACCAAACGGATTCACATCCGCAATCAGCGGCATACCCCCACCGGCAGGCACAAGCACATCCATACCCGCACAAAAAGAACCCGGAAATGCAGCAAGACCAGCCAGTGCCGTAGTCTGAATATTTTCCCTGATCGCTGCGGACAGACCGGTTTGCTCCAGCAACATCCGTTCATTGCGCAGATGCAGATTCGTTATGGGTGTCCGGCTGAGTCGTACCACCGCATGGCCAGCCTGTGCGCCGCAGACAAGCTGGCGTATATCATAAGCTTTGCCATCCAGCATGTCCTTGCTGATCCAGCGCTCTACATGCATGCCTTCCTGTCCTACCCAGTCCATGATCTGACGGATTGTCCCATGATCGGTATATCGCCGAAGTCTGCCGGAATTATAGATAACCGTCTCTCCGTTCCACTGCTCGATACCTACTGTAGTCGAAGCAATCTCTGCACCTGTGCGGGGATGATACTGGTAAGCAATCACACCTGACGCACCGGACCCGCAGAACAGTTTGACAAATACGCGATGTACCTGTCGCCGCTCCATGAGCTGCCGCAGCGAATCATAGCTGTTGGGCATCTCTGTATACGATGAAGCCAGCACACCCGGTACCTTTACGCCTGCCTGATCCAGCCAGTTCGAGCAGCGGCGTTTGTCGAACATAATAGCGGCTTCGGCCGGATCATTCATCCAGTTGGCATGAGGCAGATCACGCTGCACTTGCACATGCAGCCAGGACAGCAGTCGGCACCAGCCGCGGAACCACTGGGCCGGATACAGCACTCGTCCATGATACGGCTCCAACCGCCTCGCAAGCATTGCCGAAATCGAACTTCCCTGTGTGTACGCAGGCAGTGGCAGCAGATCATCATCGATCCAGCCTTCCGCATCGTCTGCTCCCAGTGCAATCAGTCCACGTTCTACCGCTATATTCTCGCCAGGTGCATCCAGCCGCAGGGTGAGCAAGCCGGATAGCTGACTCGCTGTCCATCCCTGCTTCTCTTCATCATTATCCATGTGCATCCTGTGATCAGACCATTCATTATTGTCCAAAGAGACAGGAGGCGCCGATTCAGCTGCTTTTCCGTTTCCTGCCAAACCATGTTTATCCATGAAAGGAAACGAAGAATCTGTCTGAATAAGTCGATGATTATCCTGCCGCCGAATCAGACTTTCCAATAGATCAATGAGGCGATCTCCTGCACGAATCGCCTGCAGCAACCGGATATAGGGAACTTCCAGCGCAGCAGGCTGTCCATGATACTGCAGAGCCTGCTGCCAGCCGGTCGTCCGTCTATTGCCGGGATTACCGAATAAAATCGTATAAGAACGCATTACTCCGTCAGCGACGGATAACGCCAATCATCATCCAGATCCTGCTGATCGTCGAGTGTGACATTTACTCCGCTGTTGCGCCATTTGAGCACCAGGCTATCCGACATATAATGATAATTCAGATTAAGATGCTTCAAGCTCCGCACCGCTTCGCTATTTAGCAGCGCTTCTCCGCCTTTGTCCGTTAATGTGCCTTCGGACAGATCCAGCTCTTCCAGTTGCTGCACTACCGGTGCATTAGCTGCGGCAATCGCAATCTCATCCTGTAGCTCACTGTCTTTGAGTCCCAGAGAGGTCAGTTTGGGAAATGGATTCTCGTACAGGAAAGGTAGAATATCCTTTTCCAAATTCCCGTCAAATCCGTAGTCGTCCACTCCCAGATACAATTCCAGCTTGCGCAGTTCGGGCAGGTTGGCCTTATGAATCGATTGCAGAACCGAAGCTGGCAAGCCGCCACAGATAATCGTCAGTTCCTGCAAGCGCGCATGTTCCAGCGGTTCCAGCTCCAGATTGGTGCTGCCTTTGATTATAAAGGACTCCAGCTGCGGATAAGCAGCCAGCAGTGGGCCCAGATTGGACTGATTGATCCAGGATACTTCACATTCTTCATTGCTCATATCCCCGATAAACAGTTTGCGCAGATTCGGAAAGCGGCTGCTCGATTCTATCAATACAGGCAGGAAGCTATCTGGCGACTCTTCATAGGCGGCTCCCCAATCACCGATTAACAGACTGGTAAGCGATTGGCTTTTTTCGTCGTCCTGTGCAAGTTCTTCAATCAGGGGAGCCAGAGTTGCTCCATCTTCGTAGGCATCAAAATCCAGACTCAATTTGATTTCCATTATGTATTCCTCCGTTTCATATACTGATAAGCGAGTAACGCGCTGATAAAAACCATTTTACATGAGTAAGCAGTTATAAATCAAAGACTTCGAGCGGATTGGAGTTGATTTATTTTTGTTTACGATCAAACTGAACATTTCACTAACCTATCCTGTTTTTGATAGATTCGCTGTCTCTTTTAACCAGCTTACACTACTACTATCTTCAGCTCGTATACTTTCAGGTTGCCATACCAAAAAAAGCTGTACAAACCCTGAGGGCTGTACAGCTTTTAAATTAGAAACTTACCTGAATCGAACACGAATAACAAGAGTCTGGTATCTATCGATTAGGCTGCTTCCAGAATCAATCCATTATTGTTCCAACTGGGCAACCAGAGTGCGCAGTGCAGCACCTCGGTGGCTGATACTCTGCTTCTGCTCCATGGTCAGATCAGCCATGGTCTTCTCCTCGGAAGGAACATAGAACAGCGGATCATAGCCAAATCCCTTGCTGCCTGACGGCTCGGACGTAATCCATCCTTCGACGGTTCCTTCAGCAGTCAGTGTCTCGCAAGTCGCCGGATCATACAGTGCCAGGCTGCACACAAAACGTGCCGTACTAAGCAGCGGCTGTTCCGTATCCTCGCCCAGCTGCAGCTGCTCCAGCGCATCTAGTAGCTTGGCATTATTATCCGCATCGGTTGCCTGTTCCCCGGCATAACGTGCCGAATATACACCTGGCGCTCCGTCGAGACGGTCTACACAGAGACCCGAGTCGTCTGCCAATACCGGTACACCCAGCACATCAGCGACTGTTTTGGCTTTTTTGAACGCATTCTCGGCAAAAGTCGTGCCATCTTCCACAATCTCCGGCAGATCCGGATAATCAAACATACTACGCACTTCCAGTCCATATGGAGCCAGAGCGTGCGTAAATTCCAGTACTTTACCTTTATTTCGGGTCGCAACAATAACGGTATTGCCGCTCACCTTTTTCATACCTGTGCGCCTGCCTGCCCGCTCGTGATTTTGAGCGCGATCGGGCCGAGGATTTCTTTTTGCAGCTCAATCATCTGCTGAATGCCCTGTTCTCCAAGCTCCAGCATCTGGTCCAGCTCCTTGCGGGTAAATGGACGATCTTCGCCTGTTCCCTGAAGCTCTACAAATTCACCGGTACCGGTCATAACGACGTTCATATCGACTTTGGCTTTGGAATCTTCTTCATAGTTCAGATCCAGTACAGCGCGGTCGCCTACGATACCTACGCTGACTGAAGCCAGATAATCGGTAATCGGGAAACGTGCCAGCTTGTGCTGTACCGCCAATTTGTCCATCGCCATCGCAAGTGCAACAAATGATCCGGTAATCGAAGTCGTACGTGTACCGCCATCCGCCTGAATCACGTCACAGTCTACGGTAATCGTACGCTCGCCGAGTGCCTGCAAATCTACAATCGAGCGCAGTGCGCGTCCGATCAGACGCTGGATTTCCATTGTACGTCCGCCCAGTTTGCCTTTGGCGGCTTCACGCTGGTTACGTGTCTGTGTTGCGCGCGGGAGCATCGAGTACTCGGCGGTTACCCAGCCTCTGCCCTGTCCTTTCATGAAATGAGGAACACGTTCCTCGACCGAAGCCGTGCACAGTACTTTGGTATCGCCTACTTCGATGTACACGGAACCTTCCGCGTATTTATTGACATTGGGTGTTATTTTCAAAGGGCGCAATTCGTTCTGCTGCCGTCCGTTGATTCTCATGGTTGTCTGCCTCCTGCTTCTTATTTCGCATCCTTATTCTAACAAACCTCTCTCCTAAAAGCACCCTTAACCGTGAATTGACCGGAATCTACTACAAATAACCGCTGTCTGGTGCCTTCCAATTCCACTCTATTATCATCTGGTTAGCATAAGGTACACACAGGTTAATATATCCCATATATACGGCTGTACGCGTTTTGGACAGAGATTCTGCCGACCTGCGAACAGCCAGCTACAGTTCTATAGAGAGAGGTGTATTCATATGGAAAACAACGAGTCCGGCAAAATGCCTTATAGTCTGCATAGTCTGAATGTAGAGCAGGCGACCCGGGAATGGCTGACCAAGCGTGGAGTCAGTATACGCGAAATTGCGGAGCTGGTGCTTCTGCTCCAGCAGAGCTATTATCCGGATCTGACGATGGAGGAATGCGAGCAGAGCGTCAACAAAGTATTGATGAAGCGCGAAGTACAGAATGCACTGCTGACCGGCGTGCAGCTGGATATTCTCGCAGAAAAAGGGCAGCTGATCTCGCCGCTGCAGGAGATGATCGAGAATGATGAAGGATTGTACGGAGTCGATGAGATTCTGGCCTTTGCCATTGTAAATGTATACGGCAGTATCGGATTCACCAACTATGGCTATATCGACAAACTGAAACCCGGCGTACTCGGACGACTGAACGACAAGAGTCTGGGACCGATCCATACCTTCTTTGACGATATTGTCGGTGCGATTGCAGCCGCAGCCAGCAGCCGGATTGCTCACGGAAGGCAGATGGATAAGGAGCAGCATGTCGTCGATACCGCCCAGATCGAGCTGCCGGAAGATGACGAGGCAAGCGAGCATTAAAGACAACCAGATAAAGATACACAACCTGGAAAAGCAGCTATCCCTACGACCCTTTTCGCAGCTGAAGACTGTATGCTTGCTGCATCTTATCTCGTAAGGGTAGCAAAAATAAAGCGAAAGTAGCTGCACAGAAAAAAACCAGCTTGAATCTCAGCAAAATACACCTGCTGCTATAACATCGCTATAGCAGCAGGTGTATTTTTGTGTTTTTTGATCGATTTATTCCTAATTATAAATAAGTTTTTGTCCTATACTATCGTGGCAGCGGTGGTGGATCTTCCTCGTGCTTCGGTTCCTCTGTCGCCCGGTGAGTGAGCTTGATATCCGGGCTGCGCCAGCGATAACGCTGCTCCTCACGTTCTTGGCGTTCCTTGCCTTCACTCGATATCCATTTGAGTACGAGCAGCCAGATCAGGCACACAGCCGTAAATACATAGATCAGACGCATTGGCAGAAGTCCTGCATAATTGCGGATCAGCATACCTGATAGCAGCAACAGTTCCAGCACCGGAAACAGCAGTACCGAGAGAAAACGGGAAGGCAGCTGCTGTCCATGACGCTTGCGAACAATCAGCGTAGGAATGATATAGGCCAGCGTAATATACAGTGCAATCAGGGCAAATCCATTACTAAGTCGTCCACCATACGTGGTGAACGGGATAAAAGCCGCCGACCATCCCTGGCGTAGACCAATATTAAGCAGGCTCGTTACGCCCTGCACGACTGTTACGGCAAGACCTGTATAGACGAGTCCGGAGCGCCAGCGATGCCAGATTAAACGTTTGTTATCAGACAGCATCGACATACTGCCAAATATTCCGATCATTGCCGCAATCAGCAATGCTAAATAAGCGAATAAGCGTAATCCCTGTACAATCAGATCTATTGCCATGCTGTCTGCATTGTTCATGGTGTGTGCCCCTTTCGTAGCCTGGGCTATAATAGTGTGTTTATTGTAAAAGAGATAGCTTAAGATACGATGAAAAAGCAATTAATTCCAGTTAAATCCTGTCTGGGCGATAAAACGTTGTATGATATAATCGAACAAAAACAAAAGGAGCCCCTGCGCTTGATTACAAGAGAAGCTCTCGAACGTCAACAAATTGGGATTTATCTGCTGATGCTTGTACTCGGTATCCTGATTGGTACCTTTGCGCCTGCGGGCGGAGCGACACTGGACATACTCCTGTCTCCTTTGCTGGCGATATTGTTGTACAGCATGTTTGTACAGATCCCTTTTATACATATCAGAAAAAGCATGGGCAATGCAATATTCATGACTGTCCTGCTGCTTGTTAATTTTGTAATCATACCGCTGGTTGTCTGGCTGCTGATCACGCTGTTCCCTCAGCCCACACCGGCTCTGATCGGGATCTGCCTTGTTCTGCTGACCCCCTGTATTGATTATGTGATCGTCTTTACCGGACTGGGACGCGGCAATGAACAGCTGATGCTGGCAGCGACACCACTGCTCCTTATTGTACAGCTGATTCTGCTGCCATTCTACCTTCGCCTTTTTATCGGTACATCAGCGGCGGGAATGATGCAGACCGGGCCTTTTATTTCTACATTTATTATGCTGATCCTGATTCCGCTGCTACTATCAATTGCTACCCAGCTATGGGCCAAACGAAAACAAGCAGGCAGTCAATGGCAGCAGCTGACCGCCTGGCTGCCGGTTCCGATGATGGGAATGGTATTGTTCGTGATTACGGCTTCGCAGATTCACCGCGTGTACGAAGATATCCAGGTCGTCCTCGGTGTGCTGCCGATCTATGTAATATTTGCAATTGTCATGCCTGCAACAGCAAGTCTGATTGCGCGGCTCTTCCGGCTGGATATCGGTGCAGGCCGGGCGCTGATCTTCAGCTCAAGCACACGCAATTCACTGGTTGTACTGCCGCTGGCTCTGGCACTGCCTTCGTCATGGGCACTTACTGCAGCAGTCGTGATCGTCACCCAGACGATGGTCGAACTGATAGCGGAGCTGATCTATATCCGGATTGTTCCTTCGCTGCTACTGCGCTCACGGACTTCTGAGCAGTAGAGGCTCCCAGCGGGTAATGAAAAAGAAAATCCTGTCTAACCATCCCAGCATATCCTGATAGATCCCAATTCACCTTAACGATAGGAGTGACCTGCATGTCGGACGAAGTTCACCGGATACACAAAGTTCCTTTTAGCAAAATCAGCGGTCTGCTGAATATCAGGCAAAAAATCGTAAATGTCTATCCCGACCACGTTAACAAGATGGTCATTGTCGAGACGGAAAAGCTGTCCCGCAAAGTCGACACCGTCGTTATAGAGGTCAAAAACAACTATCTCGATATCCGCAAAATGACCGCCGCCGAGTACAACCAGCGGCCCTATGAACCCCATGTGGCAGACAAACTCAAAGCACTGCTCGATGATGCCGAACGGGATGCCCTGCTGCACAGTCTCCAGCATACGATACGTCATACGGAGATTCAGCTGGATCACGAATCGTCTCCTCAGCTCCGGGAGCAAAGCGAGCAGTTTCTGAGCCATGCCCGGCGAGCGCTGTCCAAGCTGACCGATGGCACCTGAGATACCCTGCAACAAATAATGATGACACGAGGTTGCTGATGAATAAATCAATTCGGCAGCTGCTGTATATGCTGCTGCTTGCGTTTGCACTGATTTATACGATATATACACTGTACCTGAATCTGTTCCTCGATCCTGGAGCAGCCGATTTTCTGATTCACAAAACAGAGGAAAACCGTCCGCTGAACATACCGCTCTGGCTTAATATTATGTACATTCATGTTATTGCAGCCTGTCTCGCCGTGGTAAGCGGCGCACTGAATTTCTCATCCTATTTGCTTCGTCGATACCGCCGCTGGCACCGGGTAAATGGTTATTTGTATATATTCGCTGTGCTGATTGTTGATCTGACGTCCGGGTATCTCGCTCCTTATGCGACAGGCAGCAAGATAACGAGTATTCCATTCAATCTGGTGAATATCGCATGGCTGTGGATTACGATTACTGCGTTGGTACAGATCAAGCGTAGCAATCTATTCCGGCATCGCCGCTGGATGGTGCGCAGTTATGTATTCTGCTTTACGAATATGTTTATTCACGGGATTAGTCTGATCGGCCAGCATCTATTGGGAATGGAATACAGACTGAGTTATATTTGCGGAGTATATGGAGCAATTGTGGTCAATATCGTCATAGCTGAATTCATAAATCGTACTCTTTTCCGCCATCCAGTAGCTATGACCAGGCTAACCACTGAACCAAACAAGTAACGGGATCGTTAATCGGCAAAAAGGGCTCCCATAACGGAAGCCCTTTTTGTTGTATTTACTATTGTACGATCCGGTAATTTATATTCTGCCAATACATATAGAACGACCTTATCCGTTCCTGTAGGGTACTACTCTATAAGCACACCGTTAATCATAGCGGGCATGATTCTCTGCTTACCTCTGATTTACTTTGCCGAAAACGTAATTATCCCGTTCTGTTCCTGACGCTGTGCACGTCCCAGACGTTCCAGCTCTACCAGATGGGCCAGCGTCTCCGACATAGCGAATCGCAGTTGATGCAGAGTCAGCTCATTATTAAACAGACTGCTGCATACCTCATAACCGGTACAGGGCTTCTCGCGTATCCGCTCTTCCATCGCCTGCAACCGTTCTTCATGATGGAGTAATAGCTTCTCTGTACGCTCACGGAAATGGGTGAATGGACGACGGTGTCCCGGATAAGCCAGCTCTACTTCATACTGTCCAAGCTCACGCAGTCCAATCAGATATGATTCCAGCGGTGACGGATCGCTACCGGGTACCAGACTGATATTGGGCGAGATCTGCGGCAAGACCGCATCGCCGCAAAATAGAAGACGCTGATCCGGCTGGTAAAAGGAAATATGACCTGCTGCATGGCCAGATGTCTCGATCGTCTCCCATAGGCGCCCGCCAATCTCCAGCGGCTGTCCTGGCTCGATCAGACTCACTTCAGGCTGCGGCATCACCTGAGGCACAAAGCTGTCCAGATGGACAGGCAGCCGGGAAGTGATCTCCTCCGGCATCCCGTGACTGGCAAACAGCTGTACCAGATCTTGTGCAGCCGTATTACCCGGCGCCCAGGAACGATTGGCTTCTGCCAGTGCACGTGCAGAGATCCAGACCGGCATATCGCCCTGCTCCTGGAACCAACCGGACAAACCATAATGATCCGGATGATGATGGGTCAGTACAATGGAACGAATCGCGCTAATCGGAATATCCAGTGTCTGGAGTACCTGCTGCCAGGCTTGCTCATTTACTTCCGAGCGCGGACCCGGGTCGATAATACTGCAACCTGTACTGTCGCCGATCACATAGCTGTTGACCCAGCGCAGCGGATAGGACATGGCTATTTTCACCTGGATGATACCCTGTTCATCCCGGGTGATTTCAGGTAATTGCATAATAATGTAAGCCTCCATCCGGATAATATGCAGAAGATTCTGCTACAATATTTTCATCTTAGCATAGTTATACAGAGGGCACTAGAGAATGCATACCGACCTGGCGATCGCTTTGCAGATGCCCGTTCTGCTGCGTTCGACTGGATAATCCCAATTTATATAGAGCAGGCATCCATGCTTATTTGGATGTAACCGGTACGACAAATGCAGCTTCATGCAGCTTGAGCTCCGAATCGTAATGGGAGACATATACAGTTACCGTATCCGACTTCTCACTGAATGCATAGGTCCATATCCCGTGTTGCAGACGATGATCTTGATTCCCTAGTGCACTGCCGGACGTCTCCATACCGGGGAGATGGACAGGATACGTGGCATCTCCTGTCTGGCTATGCTGATTGCTCACTTCAAAATTTGCTTTGGAAAATCCCAATCCGAGACCTGCTCCGTGCTGGCTATCGTCAAAGCCTGTATTCCGGTAGCTATAGTCCATCACCAGCACCTGATTCACCTGACGAACCTTGCTGTCATAATCGTTTTTGGCTGCACGGGCAGTTGTCGGATAGACTGCATTGACCGTAAATTCCCATTCACCATCCACTTTCCATATTTCTCCCGCTCGATAAATATGATTGGCTGCAGCGTTCGCTTGGGTCGAAGTTGGCGAAAAGACATTTGTCTTGGTCGGCATCATCACGAATAGAATGACTATTCCTCCTGCGAGCAGTACCGACAGGGCAAATAGAGTCCATTTTTTCTTTTTGAAATTCATTGTATTATAGTCCCTTCTTCCATTTTTCCATAAAGAAGTGCAAAAAAATTGTTTGGCAAAAGTACCGGCCCACCAATTCCTGTCTGCACTTTTACCATTCTAATCTCTGTATTCAAGCAATTCGTTAAAAACTGGTTAAAGCAGCTATGTAAATATAAGCCCAGAACGCACGAAAACCCTTCTGTTTCACCTGTGTATGCGACCATCAGGTGAATGTCAGAAGGGTTTTTCTCGTAATCGTACTACCATTGCTCAATAGCTTTCTTCCCAAGGATTGAACATTTCGTGCTTGAAGTAAGTGGTATCTGCTGCTTTTTCTTCCCAGTTCCACATTTTTTGGCTAGCTTTTTCGATTTCTTCATTTTTGATTTCGCGAATTTGATCCAGGATGGTGTAATCTTTGCCCATCTCTTTTTGATGTTCCCAGATAACGAACATGATGCTGTCGAGGCTGTCACCATAACCGACGATGTTTACTTTACCAGCATGATCGTTCAGGCCTACATTGAAGAAATCATTAGTAACGATATATTTGTCATTTTCCATGTGGTAGATAGCAGCCCATTGTTCTACTTCATTTGTTCCTTTTGTTGTTTCAGTATTTTCTACGAAACGGAACCAACCTCCGGATACCGGTTTTGCTTTCTCCATAATTTTCACGTCAGTCAGTTGATTGTAATTCATAGGTTAATCCCCCTTAGTTTATGTTCATCATTAGTTTTGGTAATTGTTGGTGTATCCGATCGTTCATGCGTCTTTGTGCTTGTTAATTAGTTTATCGGAAAATTTTGCATATTATTTATAGCATTTTCCTCATATTCGCGCTTTTCCGACAATTTATTTAATGTTTTGCGTTTTTGTTGGTGTCTTAAGTATGCCTCTGGTACCACTATTTGCACAATAGGAAATGGTTCTTAATACTTAATAGTAATTGGTCATGCATATCCTACTATTTTCCGGTACAGCCGGGATTGCGTAATTACTATATTTTTAACCAGAGAGCATTGAACAAATCCGAAAACACTGATTTAATCAAATTTAATACAAAATTACCAGTAAAAAGAGACTTTTTAGACGTACAGTCCAGGATCTATATCTATTTATTCGCCAGTATCGGGAATTTGGTTTACCATAAACAGCTATATTCTGCAAAAAATCCTAGGCATGCTGCGTATTCCTATTCCTACTCTTGGATTATTATCAATAGACGTGACGTAAAAAAGCTAGAACTTACTCCTTAATGTAGAGCATTAATTCGCTAAAAATCTAATGGTTTTGCTGATTGTGGGAAGCTTTTTGCAGAGAATGGCTCGGCTTTCAGGATATTTATAAAGGGACATAGGAAAGCTGTAGTCACCCGGGAATACTGCAACAAAGAATGACTTCGTTTTGGATGATCCATAAATAATCATTGATAGATTTATTTCCACATCGAATGTTTTTTGAAAATATATGTTGCCAACCACACATATATTGTTTATATTTACGTTGCCGGCAACATTTCATCCAAAAAAGGAGATTACTTTATGAACTTATCTAGCATGCAAGCTATTTTTGTCCCGCAATACGGAGATGCCGCTGTTCTCGATCTTCGCTCTGTCGCCAAGCCACATCCGCAAGAAGGCGAAGTGCTCGTACGGATTGCTTACGCTGCTGTTATCCCCCTTGATTGGAAAATCCGCAATGGCTGGTTGGAAGAAGTTTTCCCTGTCTCTTTTCCCTATATACCTGGATTCTATGCTTCGGGAATTATCGAATCGGTCGGCGAAAGTGTAAGTGGCCTGCAACGTGGTGACCGGGTATTCGGGGATATACGCGGTTCATATGCACAATATGCGACCACTTCAGTAGAGTCGCTGGTTAAGCTACCTGATTCGATACCTCTTGAACAGGCAGCAGCTATCAAAGCCGGTGCAGACTCGGCTTGGAAAGCATTGTTTACGGAAGGCAATCTGCAAAGCGGACAAACTGTGCTGGTCCATGCCGCTGCAGGCGGTGTTGGTCAGGTCGCCGTTCAGCTCGCCAAATGGAAAGGTGCTACTGTAATTGCGACTGCTTCGGAAGGTAATATTGAATTTGTGAAATCTCTCGGTGCTGACCGGATCATCAATTATCGCAGTGAAGACTTTGGGCAGCTCGTTCAGGATGTCGATCTTGTCGTTGATACAGTCGGCGGCGATACGGAACAACGTTCATGGGGTGTACTGCGAAAAGGCGGTATTCTCGTCTCCCTCGTCGGCGACCCTGACGAACAGCAGGCTGCTGCTCACGGTATAACAGCGAAGTTCAACACTGCTTTTCCTACCCGTGACGACCTGCTGAAGATTGTTGATCTGATTGCAGACGGCACGCTGAAGATCGAAACAGGTCGCCTTTATCCACTAACTGAGGCTCCAGAAGCACAACGGCTCAGCGAAAGCCGCCGAGGAAGAGGACGGATTTTGCTGGATCCACAGATGTAAGTTTCCATACATGCCTCTTGTTGCAAACAGTCTGGAACGAAGCGGGAATAGACGGTATGATAGAAGCAGCAGGACCGTGTACCCTGTAAGTAAAAACATAAGCAAAAAAAGGGGAGCTCCCTGCTTCCCTTTTGCGCACTTTTGGCCGAAACGAAGGAGAGATTCAATGAACCACGAGCCATTCCCATTATCCGAGTCGATCGGACGCGATCAGTCGAACCATTCGGCGCATTCTGCAGCTGAGCCGGATGCTTCTGCCGGGTCTGATTCCAGCCGTGAATTCAGTGCCAGCGCACAGTTTCCCGTCAGCTTTGCTGTTTTTGCACTCGGCCGTTCGCATCGTGCATTGGCATCACAGCTGCTGCGCGAAATCGGCTTGTTCCCCGGTCAGGAAATTCTACTGTTCCAGCTCTGGGATCAAGACGCCCAATCCCAGAACAGTCTGGGACGCGCACTCCGGTTGGACCACTCCACTGTCGCCAAGTCTGTCAAGCGCCTGGAAGAAGCTGGCCTTGTCAGCCGCTCTCGCTCCAAAAAAGACGGTCGCGTTACACTCGTATCGCTAACCGACGCTGGACGTGCACTGCAGGAGCACGTCACCGATGTCTGGCGCAGCGTAGAAGAAGCAACGACCGAATGTCTGACGCAGGAAGAAATGCAAACACTGACACAACTGGCATTAAAAGTTGCAGCGAATGCAGATCGGCATTTAAAGTAAAACGAACATAATGAGCTGACTTACGATAATGCCATATACCGTACTAATCCAGAAACAAATATAACCAAAAAGGCTGTATTCCTCTGTTTTGCAAGGAATACAGCCTTTTTGGTTGATGATTTTCAGGGTTGCGGTTTGGTATTTAGCATTTAGCGCATTCAGCTGCTCTATAGACTTAGCCGAATGCGTGTCCGGTTACTATAATGTACCCCAGCAGGAATACATTCAGTACCACAATCAGTCCGGTCGCCAGCCAGGCGATACTTTTGACGATTGCACCATTGGCAAAGGTACCCATTTTCTGACGGTCACTGGTGAATTTGACCAGTGGTATAACAGCAAACGGCAGCTGCAGGCTTAGTACGACCTGACTCCACAGCAACAAATCTCCGGTACCGCTGGAGCCGTATAACCAGGTTACGACAAATGCAGGGATTACAGCCAGCAGACGTGTAATGATCCGGCGCAGTACCGGGGAGATACGCAGCTGTACAAATCCTTCCATAACGATCTGACCAGCCAGTGTACCGGTAATGGTCGAGTTCTGACCGGAAGCCAGCAGTGCGACAGCGAACAGGGTGCTCGCTATACCTACACCCAGTGTCGGACTGAGCAGCTCATAGGCGCCTTCAATTTCCGATACCTGCAGACCATGTCCATAGAATGCAGCGGCTCCCAGAATCAGGATCGCCGAGTTGATAATAAAAGCAATCGTCAGCGAGAATGCCGAATCCAGACGGGCAAAGCGAACAGCCTCGCGGCGACCTGCTTCATCCCGCTTGTACTGGCGGGACTGAATGATCGAAGAATGCAGATACAGATTATGCGGCATAACCGTTGCACCGAGAATCCCCAGTGCTACAAACAGCATTCCCGAATTGGTGACTACCTCAAGCTTCGGCACATATCCACCGAAGATTGCTGCCACATCCGGACGTGCCGCAATCATTTCAAAAATAAATACAACGAAGATTGTGGCGATCAGTACGATAACGATCGATTCGATAATGCGGAATCCCTTTTTCTGTAGCAGCAAAAGCAGCAGAACATCCAGCGTTGTAATCACGATGCCCCACAGCAGCGGAATGCCAAACAGCAGATTCAGTGCGATCGCCGAACCGATGACCTCAGCCAGATCGGTTGCGATAATCGCCAGCTCTGTCAGAATCCATAGAAACACCGCTGTCTTTTTGCCGGTCGCATCACGTGTTGCCTGCGCCAGGTCCTTGCCGGTGACGATCCCCAGCTTGGCAGCCAGTGTCTGGAGCAGCATTGCGATCAGACTTGATAACAGTACGACGGACAGCAGGGTGTATCCGAACCTTGATCCTCCGGCGATCGAGGTCGCCCAGTTCCCCGGGTCCATGTATCCCACTGCTACCAGGGCGCCAGGTCCTGCAAATGCAAAAAACTTGCGCCAGAAACCGGCATTCTGCGGGATGCTGACTGTATTGTTCACTTCTTCCAGACTGATAGAAGAGCTGCTGCGCAGCCAGCTCTTTTTGGCTTCAGGCTGTTTTATTTCAGTATCGGTATTCTCCATATTCTCTCTCCCTCACTTCTCTTACGCCTTCTTTGGCTTGATTTCTGAATAGATTCAGCAAGTTCTCTATGTTGGTCTTGCCAGATGTACGGTTGCAATTTATACATATGCTTCTGAACATATTTTGCACTCGTGCAACTTATTTGTCAATAGCTAACCTTTATGGATGAGAGCAATTTAAAATTAAAATAATACCCCGTTGTTCCTCGTTACAAATTCCACTCTTATCTTTAACCAATTCAGTGTTTATTGGTTCACTTTTTCTGTAGAACTGCTGAGGGTCTCTATATTACTGCCTTGTCATCTGTTCCTGACCTGACACTTTAACTTGGAAAAACGTATAGTTTTTAGACATATTGTTAATAAGTCTAGACTTTATACAATAAAAGTCTGCCACATTCCTAAAATAGGACTTCCTGTTTGCCGATGAAAAGAGAAGGGGAGCTTGTCTGGTTACTCTTTTAAGGTAAGACTGATATTCAAGTCATATCGTATATAAGGTTTATTCAGATGATATATGGCACCTACAATAGAAAAAGGGGAATACACACAATGAAGAAATTAGTAACAGGAGTACTTACCGCAGCCTTACTATTTACCGGCAGTTCTGTCTATGCAGCCAGTTCCAACGTATACGAGCTTACCGAAGCAACTTATCCGATCATGGTCAATGGCAAAGAATACAACGATAGCTCCCTGCCTGCCCTAAGCTATAAAGGAAGTACATATATACCGCTTGCCAATATTGCTTCTCTCACCGGAGTAAAATACAAATGGAACAGTTCACTCAAGCAGGTCGAAATCGGTAATTCAGGCAATTCTGCTGCTATCACCGATCCGGATGCGCAGGTACTGAATCAGATTCTCTCCAGATACAACGGTCCCTCTTCCTTTGAATACAGTACCGAAGATATTCCACCTGCAAGTCCTCCAACCACTTACAATGACTGGATCAACCAGAAGTCAGCCAAAGAGTCTGCGCTGGAAAGTGTCCTGCAAGATGTCAACGATCAATATTATCTGGCTTATGAACTAACAGAAGTTACCTATCCTGTACTTGTTAACGGTCAGCCTTATAATGATGCCAAGCATCCTATTCTGAACTTCCAGAACAGCACTTACATTCCTTTGGCCAAAATCGGCGAACTGACCGGTGTGGACTATAAATGGAACAGTACTCTCAAACAAGTCGAAATCCATACTGCCAAATAATACAAACGTCCTTTCACCAGCACCTTATGATAGATCTATGCAATCCGCAATAAATCTATAAGCAGCCTAAACAGGACGCTTTTCTCCGCTATTAAAATGCTGAGAAAAGCGTTCTTTGGCCTGTCTATGATTCCAGATAAACTTGCAGTTTTATTGCCGCCTCCAAAAGTAGTACAATAGGAGGCATAACGCGTTTCATTCCATTCCATTATTATGGATGTTCACAAACACGATACCCACATTCGAGGAGGACGATTCATCTATGAGTTATGCTACATATTTCCAGGAAAATCGCGAACAGCATCTGGCTGAACTAAAAGAGTGGTTATCTATTCCAAGTATCTCCGCCCTGTCCAAGCACAAACCGGATATGCTACATGCTGCCGAATGGCTGGCTGCTACCTTGACCCGTGCCGGTCTGGAGAATGTTAAAGTCAATGAAACCGCCGGTCATCCGATCGTAACTGCAGATCATCTGCATGCACCGGGCAAGCCGACTGTTCTCGTATATGGACACTATGATGTTCAACCGGTTGATCCGCTTAACCTGTGGGAGACGCCTCCATTTGAACCAACGATTCGCGGAGACAAATTGTTTGCTCGCGGCGCTACCGATGACAAAGGTCAGGTATTCCTGCATATCAAAGCCGTAGAAGCGATCCTCAAACAGGAAGGTTCGCTGCCGGTTAATATCAAATTCTGTATCGAAGGCGAAGAGGAAATCTCCAGCGCCAATCTGCCGGGGTTCCTGGAAGCCAACAGCGAAGCACTGGCAGCTGATGCCGTTCTGATCTCCGACACTTCCCTGCTCGAGCGCGGCAAGCCGGCGATCAGTACAGGTCTGCGCGGACTGTGCTCGCTGGAAATCGCGATTAATACAGCCAATACTGATCTGCATTCCGGTTCCTTTGGTGGTGGTGTTCCCAATGCGCTGCATGCGATGGTGGAACTGCTCGCGACACTGCACGACCGTGATGGCAAAGTACTCGTAGATGGATTCTACGATGATGTACTGCCATTATCCGAGGAGATGCGCGCCGAGTTCGTGAAGCAGGATTTCAACGAGCAACAGCTGCAGAGCGACCTGGGTCTTGAAGCGCTACATGGCGAAGAAGGCTATTCCTTTGTCGAGCGTGTAGGTGCGCGTCCAACATTAGAGCTGAACGGCGTATACGGTGGCTTCCAGGGTGAAGGCACCAAAACCGTTATTCCCAAAGAAGCCCATGCCAAAATCACCTGTCGCCTGGTCGCTGACCAGAATCCGCAGGATGTACTGGACAAAATTATCACTCACCTGGAAGCTGTGAAGCCAAATGGTGCCAAACTGACGATTACACCAGGCGAGAAAGCACGCGCCTTCAACATCGATCCATCCGGAGAACTGCTCCAAAAAGCAGCTGACGCGTATGCTGCTGTATACGGTACACGTGCCCTGTTCACCAAAGATGGCGGTTCGATCCCGATTGTGGAAGAATTCTCCCGCGTGATCGCACCAACTGTTGTGCTGATGGGCTTCGGTCTGCCGGATGAGAATCTGCATGCACCGAACGAGCATTTCAATCTGGAGAACTTTGATAAAGGCATGCTGACGATTGTCGAGTTCCTGAATCAGGTATAAGAAAGATTCCGATAGCTATAACAAAACACCTCATGATCATGTAATCATGAGGTGTTTTTATTTGTGTATAGGTATCACGAGTGTATGCGGTGAATTCCCTATCGGTTAGATAAGATGGGCATCCTTCAACACATCACTGACATACGTGTTTTTCGTTTTGTGAACCAGACCTTCCATCATTTTGCGTTCAATAAATGGCAGTTCCATTTCTGCCAGCGGAGTCTGATCAGCCAAATAATAGACGGCTTTGGCCAATGTTCTCAGATCATAGGCAGAAGCAAATACTTCAGGTACACCTCTCTCCACCTTCAGCAGCTGATACACTGCCTCCATTGCTGTACGAACCGAATATTCGGTTGTAAATACCGTATCCCGCTCAGTCTCTGCAAAATTACCAATAAAGGCAAGGTTTTGCGAACCATTCGGAACCACCAGAGGACGGTCGCCTGCTTTACGCAGCATAAAGTAGGACGTGATAAATGGCATATAGACCGGTACACTATGACATGACTGACTGGCAATACGCGGAATATCTTCTTCTGGAACACCCAGATGATACAGCAGCTCCTGTACAATTTCCTCGCCGGTACAATCCTCGATCGGCTTCTGTACGTAATTGCCCGGAATGTTGGATAGTAGTCCATACACCCAGGTAATCGTCTGATGATCCTGTTGCTCCTTGAAATGCGGCTGCCGATGAGTCGCAAAGCTCATCAACCAATTGGAGTCTTTGATCGTCACGATACCACCGCTGACTATTTTGCCGGTGTGCAGCTTACGCTTCGTAATCTGTTCCAGATAAGGGGCGATATCTTCATTTTCCCAGGTGATTGTTGCTGATACGTACCAGCTTTCGTCCGGTAGATTTTCGCAAAATACAGCAGGATTGCCGAATTCCGGTGATTGTTTGGATATATTTTTCCATAGGTTCCAGCTGCCGCCAAGATCGCGCGTTATCGGTGCAGGCGTATGATGATTGCCCTGTGTAGAGCTTTCCGTAATCGACCCATTGGTTACAAAAACCAGATCATTCTCGCTCAGTGCCACTTCTTCGGCCTGGCCACTGCGGGTTAGCAGCAGCTTACGAGCAGTTTTGGTCTCCCCAGCAATATCTACTATCACGTTATTCACCTGGGTATTATATTGAAAATCCACATTATGATTATGCAAATACGATAGCAGTGGCTTGATCAGGGATTCATATTGATTGTATCTGGTAAATTTGAGCGCCGTAAAATCCGGGAGTCCTTCAATATGGTGAACAAAGCGCATCACATATCTGCGCATCTCGATAGCTGAATGCCATTTCTCAAAAGCAAACATCGAGCACCAGTACAGCCAGAAGTTAGAAGCGAAAAAATCTTCTCCAAATACATCTTCGATCCGTTTGTTTTCCAGCTGGTCTTCAGATGTCATGAACAGGGAGATCAGTTCTTTTTGGGCAGTTTTGGATAAGGTGAATTGGCCATCGTCCGGTGTTCTTTCGCCACGCTGATGGATAATTCGACAATTCGAGAAATTAGGATCATCATAATTCAGCCAATAGAATTCATCCAGTACCGAAGCATTCTCCTCTTCCAGCGAAGGAATCGAGCGAAACAAATCCCACAAACATTCAAAATGGGCTTCCATTTCGCGTCCGCCTCTGGTTACAAATCCATCATGCGGGATTAACGTACCATCCAGCGATCCGCCCGAAACGGCCAATTCCTCCAGAATATGTACATGTTCCCCTTTCATATATCCATCGCGAATCAAAAAAGCTGCCGCTGCCAGTCCCGCCAATCCTCCACCTATAATGTAGGCAGATTTGCTGTCTACACCTTCCGGCTTTCTGCTGCGTACAAAAGCTTCATAGTTCCCATTCGTATAGCGCATAATTATCAGCCTCTTTTCATCAAATTAGACTGCATCAGGTAAATCGCCCTACTTCATATAACTACCTGTCTTTTACGCTTTTGACACGCTTTGGATTGTGAACAGGATATAAACATTATTGAATATGGCAGTGATGTGACCGCTGTTTATAAATTATCTGACCAATCAGCTTCATATCCGGTATAACTATATTATTTTCACCATACCTATCTGTAATATCAAAACGCAGTTCTTCTATATATAAAATTCTGTACAAAGCACTTTTATCAAAAACAAACAATATAAAACCTCCATAACGCAGTCTGCGCCATGGAGGTTCTGAATGTGTCAAATTATATAATTATAGATAGCAGATAGATCTACAGATACATCAGATAGCCTTGCCAACACATTAGATAAATCTTCAGATATATCCTCTACTCGCCGATCAGCCCTACTTTTCAGATCACAACCCGAATTCAGGCATTGGCTTCGCTGGATACCTGTTCAGCAACCTTCGGACTGCCTTCTGTACGCCACTGTTCCAAAGCGCTACGAAGACGTTCCATAGCTTCTTCCAGCAGACGACGGGAGCAGGCCACATTCAGACGCATATACCCTTCACCGGCTGTCCCAAAGGCGCGTCCGTCATTAAGCGCAATCCGTGCCTTATGCAGCAGGAAAGATACCAGATCTGCCTGTTCCATGCCAAGCTTGCGGAAATCTACCCACATCAGGTAAGTGGCTTCCGGCATATTCACCGACACTTCCGGCAGATGCTCAGTGATGTACTGCTGTACATATTCCATATTGGCACGCATATACTGCATGCATTGCTCCAGCCATTCGTGACCTTCTGTATAAGCAGCCTCTGTCGCTGCCGCACCGAACTGGCTAATATGTCCCACGCCAAAGTTGTTGATCTTCAGCGCAAACGCATCACGCAGCTCCGGGTTCGGAATAATCACATTGGATGTATTCAATCCGGCAATATTAAATGTCTTGCTCGGCGCGGTACAGATAATACTGCGATTTTTGGCCTGCTCGGACAGCATCGCATATGGAATATGCTGATTCGGTTCAAAGACAAGATCGCCATGGATTTCATCCGATACTACAATCACATTGTATTTCTCGCACAGCGCATCTACGCGCTCCAGCTCTTCCCGGCTCCATACACGCCCAATCGGATTATGCGGACTGCAGAGAATCAGCAGTTTTACTTGGTCACTGCTCAGTGTCTGTTCCAGCTGCTCCAGATCCATTACATACTCGCCATTCTCCTGCAGCTGGAGCGGATTCTCGACAACTTCGCGTCCATGACCGGTCACTACGCTGTAAAACGGAGGATATACCGGGGTCTGGATAACCACTTGATCGCCATGCTCGGTAAAAGTCTGCACTGCAAAATTCAGTGCAGTCACTACTCCCGGCGTAAATACGACCCAATCCTTTTCAATCTCCCAGCCATGCCTGTTTTTCATCCACTCTTGAAGAGCACGGTAATAATTTTCCGATTGGAAAGAGTAACCGACTACGCCGTGTTCTGCACTTTTCTTGAGTGCATTCTGTACCGATTCCGGTGCGGCAAAGTCCATATCCGCTACCCACAGCGGCAGTACATCCTCTGTACCGAATAACTTCTGCAGCTGATCCCATTTGGCCGAGTTGGTATTGATCCGCTCCGGGGGATGATCAAAACGTTGTGTATAGTCCATCTGTTAACCTCCGTTTCGGCGCGTATGCTGTCTGATGCCTCGCATAGTCACGCTCCATATTTAGCAGGATGCCATCCAGGCACACCCTTTATCCCAAAATGAAATCAAGATTAGCCTTATCATAACATGTTTGCAAGTAAGGGAAAACATGGACTGACGTCACGCAGACACTGTAAAATAGAACCAAATATTGTATCTGCATATATGAACGGATTGCCGATCCTACCCAAAGGAGGCTACCATGTTAAAACGTTTTGTATGGAAAGAAAATGATGTCTATTCGATCCAGCTCACCGGAGAACAGTATATTCTGGCACAATTGCTGACCAAACCCTATGCTGCCTTTTTCAATATTCAGAGTGCCTCAGCAGATTTCAGTGATGCTGCTGTAGATATCCGGCAGGCTGCTCCACTCGGTGTCTGCATGGTATTAAAAGACTTTTTCAAAAAATGTGCTATACACAAAATGCCCGCTTCCGTGGGATATAGGCAGGAAATCGCTATTCCGGAGCTATTTATAAGCCCGGACAGAGAGCAGTGGTTCCAGCGCTCCGAGGTTGACGAAGCAGAGCGAGTATATAATCTGGTCCGTATTGATCCGATAGCTGGTGATCAGGGGATTACAGGCAATGAGATTGTCATATATGATATTGTCAGGCATCATCCCGAGCTCGTACATACCTATGAGATGGTTGGATATAATACCGGCTATGAACTGATTCGTCGTTTGCTGCTCTCGGTAGAGCATAACCGCTGGATAGACCCTGCCAGAGAAAAATTGCTGGTTGGCCAAGATCTTTATCCTTTGCAGACACTGGACGAATTATGGCATATCGGCGTCCCCCGCTATGTATAGCTCACCGAAGATAACCGGCTGGAAAAGACAGACAGATATGAAGATCATCCGTTACATCTATCGAAAAAGAATGCCCAACCTTGAAAATAATGATCCGCGATTCTATCACAAAAACCAGACTGCCGGTGATGACAGTCTGGTTTTTATTTCTGTGTGTTGTTTGTGCTTAGTGTTGCCGATCATTATTCACAAATGCTTCTGTCTGTTGGGTCAGATCCGATCTACCCTTTAAATCAAATCCAGAATCTCGTCTACACGTTCCAGACGGTAATCGGCATCCTGGGAGTGCAGCCCTGCATCACCGACAGCAGCCACGTTCATGCCGCCGGCAATCGCTGCCTGTACACCAGCTTCCGCATCTTCCACGACAAGGCATTCTTCCGGCGGTACACCAAGACGTTCGGCTGCCAGCAGGAATACTTCCGGATCGGGCTTGCTGCGGGTAATATCATTACCGTCTGCTACCGCATCAAACGCATCGGCCAATCCGATCTGCTTGAGGATCGTAGGTGTATTTTTGCTGGAGGAACCAATCGCGATTTTGACACCGCGTTTTTTCAGTTCATCGATTGTATGTTTGGCTCCCGGCAGCAGATCATCCGGTTTTACTTCAGACAGGGATTCCCTGTAATATGTGTTTTTGCGTTCGGCCAGTACGATTTTCTCTTCCGGAGTGTAGGTACGCTCTGCCTTTTCCAGAATAATCTCCAGGCTCTCCATACGGCTCACACCGCGCAGACGGTTGTTGATCGTCTCATTGAACTTGATACCTTCTTCGTCGCTCATCTTTTTCCAAGCCTGATAATGGTACTGGTCGGTAGATACGATAACGCCGTCCAAATCGAATATTACAGCTTTGATCGTCATAATTGCTTCCTCCTCTGATTCGCTTTCTGTTCGTCAGCTTGCTGGATCATTATGAATGATGAAATCCTACTGATATATGGAATATAAACAGATTCGATGAAAAGCAAGCTGGTTCCTCTTGTTAAATATGTAATAATGAAGATACCTAGCGTCCGAATACCGCTGTAAATCGGCAAATTTGAAAGAAATAAAATTCTGTCATTTTTTTGCACATTGCCTGGATATACGCATATCTCAACAACTGCGAACTCTTTCGATATCCATGCTTATTATCTTGCATGAGGCACAAATCCAAGCGTATATCGAATTTCGCTCAGGTTCTGTCGCATTTTACATAAAAAATATTGACGTCACAGGGTTTCCAAACTATGATATATACATTATTGAGAACGATTATCATTATTGAGGAGTGTTTGAATTTATGAAAGCACGTTACACCCTGCCTGCGGTTCTGCTATTATCATCTGTACTGTTCGCAGCTTGCGGCAACAAGGAAGAAGCACAACCAGCAGCAAACAATACACAGACAAGCCCAACTACAGCGGCGGCTACTGATACCAAGGCTGCGGCACCTGCTGCTTCTGCAGCTGATTTCAAAGATGCTACCGAGCAATATCGCACCTATGCGATCAGTGAGATTGATGCTTTCGTAACGGAGACCGAGAAATTTACAGAAGCGGTCAAAGCCGGCAAAATGGACGAAGCGAAAAAGCTGTACGCACCGGCACGTATGCATTATGAGCGTATCGAACCGATTGCCGAAGCACTGGGCAATCTGGACCCGGATATTGATGCCCGCCAGGGAGACGTGGATGACAAGGACTGGCGTGGATTCCATAAAATCGAACAAGGCTTGTGGGAAAAGAAAACAACCGACGGCATGAGTGAATATGCAGATCGCCTGCTGCAGGATGCCAAGCTGCTGCGCGCCAAAGTCGAGACGGTCGATATTGATGCGGGACTGCTCGTTACCGGAGCGGTAGAACTGCTGAACGAGGTCTCTTCTTCCAAAGTAACCGGTGAAGAAGAACGTTATTCCCACACCGATCTGTATGACTTTGTAGCCAATGTAGAGGGTGCACAGAAAATCTACGAGATCCTGAAGCCAAATCTGGCAGCAAAAGACCCTGCTCTGGAGAAACAAATCGGCGAGAAATTCGAAGCGCTGAACAAGGAGCTGGCTCCGTTTGCAACCAAAGACGGTGGCTATGTAACTTACGATAAATTAAGCAAAGAAGACGTACGTACACTGAGCCAGAACCTGGATGCACTGGCTGAACCATTATCCCAAATGGGAACAATCCTGGGAGTGTAAGACATGAGTAAGAAGAAAAACGATGAACAACAACTGAATCCAACCCCTGATGCCGGACAGGAGTCTGCTTCCCTGTTCCGCAAGCCTGTGAGCCGCCGCGATATGCTGCGGCTTGCTGGCGCTTCCGGTGTAGGGCTGCTGCTGGGCGGCTCGGGTGCTTTTGGTATTATGGCAGCGACCGGAGCAACCAAGCAGCCCGCTTCCGACAAACCGGGTAGTCCGGATAATGTGACTACCGGTATACCGGATGCGAACCGGTATGACTTTTATGGACAGCATCAGACAGGGATTACGACACCGAGTCAGAATTTTATGTGCTTTGCTTCCTTTGATCTGACCGTTAGTGATGCAGCCGGACTGAAAAGTCTGCTGCAGGCATGGACACGGGCTTCCGCTTCCCTGATGGCTGGCGAGCTGCTGGATGGACAAAATGAGAACCTGAATCTGCCGCCTGCGGATACAGGCGAAGCGGCAGGACTCACGCCTTCGCGGATTACGATTACGTTTGGCGCCGGTCCAAGTCTGTTTGACCATCGCTTTGGTCTGGCGGGCAAAAAGCCTGCCGGCTTCGGCGATCTGCCTCCTTTTAACGGGGATAATCTGATGCCGGAATGGTGCGGTGGTGATCTGGGAGTGCAGATCTGCGCGGATGATATGCAAGTCGCTTTCCACGGGATGCGCAACCTGATCCGGATCGCCAGAGGTTCGGCCGTGCTTCGCTGGAGTCAGGAAGGCTTCCAGCGCTCGACCGAATCCGATCCGAACAAGGCCACACCGCGCAATCTGATGGGCTTCAAGGATGGTACCGCCAATCCAAGTGTGCAGGACGCGGCAATGATGAACGAAGTGGTCTGGGTACAGCCGGAAGACGGAGCAGGCTGGATGACTGGCGGCTCCTATATGGCGGTTCGACGTATCCGGATGCGAATCGAAGTCTGGGATCGCTCCAGCCTGTCCGATCAGGAGAATACATTTGGCCGCTACCGGGTCAGCGGTGCACCGCTCGGCTCGCAGCATGAATTTGATCGCGGCGATATGGAAGCCAAGGACACTTCCGGCAAACCGGTGATTCCGATGAACTCCCATATGCGTGTAGCACGAGGAGACGGCAAAATGCAGATTCTGCGCCGTCCCTATTCGTATTCGAGCGGTATGGATAATACGACAGGACAGCTGGATGCGGGACTCTTTTTTATCAGCTATCAGCGCAGTCTGGAGAAGCAATTTATTCCTATGCAGCAGCGGCTCGCCCAGATTGATGCGCTGAACGAATATATTCAGCATATCGGCAGTGCTACTTTTGCCTGCTTCCCCGGCGTTCGCCAGGGCGGATATATCGGCGATACCCTGCTGTAAATCAACCATCAGCCCCATGCCAACATACACGACTGTATAACAGGCTGTGCTATGGAACCGTGTCTTCGTTCATTCGCTCATAGGAGTGGACGAAGACATTGCTATATCTATACGTCTGCAAATCCGTATCACCAGACTATATGTACATTCAATAATAATAGAAGAAGTTTTTATTTTTACGAGGAAATGAGGAATTCGGTTATGCGCAATACCGCCTGGTTTATCCGTCTTATCAGCTGTACCTGTCTGCTCGTGCTCGCGATCGGACTCAGCCCGGCAGCTTCACAGCCATTTGTCTATAACTGGCTGACTGCTGCACCGGTTATGCATGTAGCGGCAGCCGAAGAAGCGCCTACTGCAGACAGTCTGCTGCCAGTTGTCGGCAGTGCCCTCGTCGATGCCGGTCAGCAAAAATGGACCGATGCTTCACAGGAACTGGACACATTCGCTGCTGGTTGGGCATCGCTGGATACATCGGCAGCACCTCAGCAGGCCGCTGAAGTAAACACCGCTCTCCAGGCTGCCCAGCAAGCCCTGCAAAATGCCAAATCCGATCCTGATGCATCCATATCTGCACTCGGTACACTTGCCCGCGCCGTGAACAGCTATGCAGAAGCAGGGAATGCCGGTACTGCCGATTCCGCTCAGGGCAAAGGTCCTTCTGCCAAAGGCACACAGGCAGTTCGTATTATCCTGCCGCTCGCCGATCAGACGATCGGGCATATCAAGCAGCAGGACTGGACAGCCGCTCAGACCAGCTACAAGCAGATTGTCGATGCTTGGCCGGATGTAGAAAGTGCGATTCGTGCGGATAATTTTACGGTCTACAGCCAGCTGGAGACCAAGATGAGTATGATCCGCGTCTCTCTGCAGGCCGATCCGCCGCGTGAGGAGCAGGCACAGAAAGAGACCCAGGCGCTAATCGATCTGCTAAATCACTATCTATCCGGTGAAGTAGCCGATACCGCTCCTGCCAGCGGCAGTGTACGCTTGACCGATGCGGTTGCGCTGCTCCAGCAGGTGCAGACAGCGGCAGGTCAGCAGGATGCAGCAACCGCCACAGACCGGATGCAGCAATTTATTACGATGTGGCCGCTGGTGGAAGGCGAAGTACAGATTTCTTCCTCCACCACTTATACATCAATCGAGAATGAAATGTCTGAAGTGCAGGGCTATCTGGTATCCAGTCCTCCTGCCTGGGACAAAGCCAACAACGTATTAACGACGATGCTGGGCGAACTGACACCGATCACCTCCAAAACTTCTTATACCGCATGGGATGCAGCCATCATCCTGCTGCGTGAAGGTCTGGAAGCGATCCTCGTACTCGCTGCCCTGCTCGCTTATGCCAAGCGCAGCGGCAGCCGTCAGGCGGGTCGCTGGATCTGGTCGGGCGCGCTGTCCGGTCTGATTCTCAGTGGCGTGATGGCAGCCATCTTCGTGTATGCTTTTGCCCAGATGGCAACGAGCGGCAGTACACGCGAGATGATTGAAGGTATTACCGGACTGATTGCTGTTGTACTGATGCTCAGCGTCGGCAACTGGCTGCACCAGAAGGCCAATCTGCAAAACTGGAATAGCTATATTGCCAGTCAGGTCAGCGGCGCACTTCAGCGTGGCAGCCTGTGGTCACTGGCGGCTGTATCCGGACTTGCTATTCTGCGTGAAGGTGCCGAGACCGCCATTTTCTATATCGGTATGGCTCCGGCAATCCAGCTGTCCCAGCTGCTGCTCGGGATCGGGCTGGCACTGGTGATTCTGATTATTGTAGCGGTACTCATTATCCGCTTCAGTGTAAAGCTTCCAGTGCGTCCGTTCTTCCTGACCGCGACTGTGCTGATCTATTATCTGGTCTTCCGTTTCCTCGGGGAAAGTATTCATTCCCTGCAGGTCGCCGGACAATTCCCAGCGCATAATGCCTCCGGATTGCCTTCGGCAGGATGGATCGGCATGTATCCGACCTGGGAGACCTTTATCCCGCAAATGATCGTGCTTCTCTTTATGCTGTGGAAACTGATTCTGCCGGAATATCGCAAATATCGTCAATCTGCTGCCTGATGTCGATAAGCCGATAAGCAAATCGATCAACGGTTAATTGATACCTGAACAGTACAATATAATAAGCAGCTTAAGCACTATTGGAATATCCAAAAGCCATTCTGTTGATCGATACAGGGATCTGCAGAATGGCTTTTTATTTGGTTCGTATTCAGAGATTTTCCGGATATTATTTTGCTGAATACAAGTGCTTTTTCATGCCTCATATATTCCTTTATTCTTTTGTCCAAAATGTATTGCATTCCCTATGCTCCTCAGCTATGATGGACTCAAAGAAAATTATTTTCTTGTATTCATCTATAATATAAAAATTATTTTCACAAACTCCTTGATGTGCTTTTACAATGATTTGACCTTTATGGGTTGAACAGGTACGTTCTTATCTCAGGAAAGGAGGAATCCGTATGTCTCCCATTTTGCATGTACTGGAGCAGGGACTGGACAAATTGTCTCCACAGGAACGGAGGCTCGCGCATTATATTTTGCAGCAGCCTTCCTCCGTTATCCGGCTGGGTATTACACAGCTGGCGAACCAATGTGGCATCAGCCCGGCGACAGTAACACGCTTTTGCAAAACATTCAATTTCGAAGGCTTTCCCGATTTCAAAATGAAGCTGGCCGGTGAGCTCGCACAGCAGTCGGTACCCAGCTCGTATCAGGATATTATCGCCGGCAATCCGCTGGCCGAGATCGTCAAAGCGATTGAGTCCAATCATGTCACCTCGATCAACGATACGACCCGGCTGCTGAATCTGCCCAAGCTGGAACAGGCCATCGGCTATCTGACCCGGGCGCGGCGAATCGATCTGTACGGCATCGCCACTTCTTCCATTGTGGCGCAAGACTTTTACCAAAAACTGATCCGGATCGGCAAGAATTGTACCGCCTTCGCGGACTCTCATATGCAGATCACTTCCGCCTCCACCCTGTCTTCTGAAGATGTGGCGCTGGCGATCTCGTATTCCGGCGAGACACGGGAGACGATCGATGCACTGACCTGCGCCCGCGAGAACGGCGCTACCGTCCTGTCACTCACCCAGTATAGTTCCAATCCACTGGCTGCGATGGCAGATATCTCCCTGTTCGCTTCTTCTCTGGAAAAAGGTGTTCGGCGTGGCGATATGGCTTCCCGGATTGCCCAGCTTCATATTATTGATATTCTGTTTACCGGTATGATTAGTGCCCAGTTCAATGACTCTGTCAACAAGCTGGAGCTGTCTTATAAAAATGTGCGGCGCTACCGCAAAGACTCAGGAGGGCTATGATCCATGGTTAATCTCGTCAAAGTAAGCAAGCAAGAAGATTTTGGTAAAGTTGCAGCGTATATCGTATCCAGTCTCGTGCAGACTTCCCCGCGTGCGGTGCTTGGACTCGCTACCGGTGGTACGCCTGTCGACCTGTACAAAGAACTGATCAATATTTTCAATCAGGGCGTCATCAGCTTCTCCAAAGTAAAAACATTTAACCTCGATGAATATGTAGGACTGCCTGCGGATCATCCGGCTTCCTATCGTGCATTTATGGACAAGCATCTATTCGATCATATTGATATCGATATGGACAATACGCATGTACCGAACGGACAGGCTGCCGATCCGGCTCAGGAATGCAGTCGCTACGATGCCATGCTGTCCGAATCGGTGATTGACCTGCAGGTACTGGGCATCGGACATAACGGCCATATCGGATTCAATGAACCGGCGGACCAGCTGATGCCGGGAACTCACGTGGTCGACCTGCTGCCGGAAACGCGCGAAGCGAACGCACGTTATTTCCAGTCGGTGGATGAAGTGCCTGCACAGGCGATCACAATGGGCGTAGGTACCATTATGAAATCACGCCAGATTCTGCTGATGGTACGCGGCGCAGACAAAGCCGAGATTATCCATCGTGCGCTGACCGGTCCAATTACAACGCTGTGCCCTGCTTCCCTGCTGCAGCTGCATCCGAATGTGACGGTGCTGATGGATGGAGAAGCCGGGAGGTTGTTCGGATAATGTCTACTTCTACATCAGGTTCAACATCAGCGGCGTACCAGATTGTTAATGGCCGGATCGTTACACCCACGCAAATTATCGATAATGGCGTTGTGCAGGTAGAAAGCGGCATTATTCGTTATGCAGGAACAGCTGCACAAGCACCTGCATTCCCATCTGCGATTGGTGGAACTGTCCAGCAGATGGATAATATGAAAAACGATTCGGATGTTTCCACACCCGATGAGATGACTTACGATGCAGCTGGCGGTCTTGTCGTGCCAGGATTTATCGATATCCATGTGCATGGCGGAATGGGACAGGACTTTATGGATTCGAATCCCGAAGTACTGGATACAATCACAAATTTCCATGCCAGTCAGGGAACCACAGCCATTCTCGCTACGACAATGACTGCTCCGCATGATGATATCGACCGGGTACTGGAGCAGGTGCATGCCTATGTGCAGGCTGACCAAATGCCCGGCGCTCAGGTAGAAGGCGTTCATCTGGAAGGTCCCTTTATCAGTCCGCAGTGGCCGGGTGCACAGAATCCCGGACATATCGTACTGCCCAATGTAGAGTGGCTGGAACAGTGGCATGCCGCTTATCCCGGTCTGATCAAGCAGCTCACCCTGGCACCGGAACGCGAAGGCGCGCTGGAACTGATCCGCTGGCTGCGGGAACATCAGATTACTGCAGCAGCCGGCCACACCGATGCGACCTATGAGCAGATCATGGATGCAGTCGATGCCGGTCTGAATCATGCGGTGCATACCTTTAACGCCATGACACCGCTGCATCACCGCAAGCCGGGCGTCGCCGGTGCAGTGCTGGGTACACCTGCCATTCATGCCGAGATTATCGCGGACGGTATTCATGTGCATCCGGCAGCGGTTGCCCTGCTCGCCCAGCTCAAGCAGGATCATAATCTGATTCTGATCACCGATGCCATGTCGGCAGCCGGTCTGGGTGATGGGGACTATATGCTCGGCGATCAGCCGGTCAAAGTCATCAACGGCGTCGCTACCCTGCCGGAAGACAGTGGTACTCTGGCAGGCAGCCGCCTGACCATGATCGAAGGATTCCGCTTCCTGATCGAAAAGGCTGGATTGTCCATCCTGCGCGCTTCCGAAGCTGCCAGTGGCAACCCGGCACGCCAGCTGGGGGTCTATGACCAGACAGGCAGCCTCGACGTAGGCAAGCGCGCTGATATTCTGGTACTGAACGAACAGATGGAACTGCAGCAGATCTTTATCAAAGGTCGTAAATTTAAAGCTCAGTAATTGGCGCTTTTTATACCAAGGATCAAATTTATCCTAATAAAAAGCATCCTCAGGCTGAGAGTAGAAATAAACTGTTCTTCTTATTCAATTCCATATGACCCGCTCCTTGCTATTACCTATCGCAGGGAGCACCTACATATCTTTCCAATCTGCGCATAGTCTGATATTGTACACTAGAGTCATCATGTCATCAAAAGGATATGCACTGCCAGCGAAGCATTTACCGTAAGTAAAAATTAACTGTAAATGAAATATTCACTGTGAATCCAGCATCTGCACATCCAGGCTTCACTTTACCAAAATAAGCAATGAGAAAGGAATCTGCACATGAGCAATTATCAACCTCCGGGTCCTTCACAGGAACCGGCACAACCGCCCGTACAACCCCCGTATCCACCGATGGGAGGACCTGCTGGCGGAATGAACGGCGGTTACTATGGTCCTCCGCCGCTGACCGGACTTGGCGGATGGCTGGTACTTTTCCAGATTTGTATGTACTATTACTTGTTCGCTTCTATTGTTGCTTCAGTAGGCGGATTTATTCTGCTGGCCATGGCCTATGCCAAAACGGATGTATATGAGCAAGTGACCCAGACTATGCAGATCTCTGGCGAATTGTATCAGAATCTGCTGACCTTTACGGTGATCTACACGGCTATTGCAGCGATCTATCTGATCGTGATCCTGATATGGTTCTACCGTAAAAAACGCATTTTGCCCAAGCTCGTACTGGGATTCTGTGTGCTGGATGCGATTGCGATTCTGGCAACTTATTTTATGTCACCGTCCCAACTCAATACCAGTATAGTGAGTACAATTATTCATCTGCTGGTTCTGGCCGCCTGGGCAGCCTACTTCCTGCGTGCACGCAGAGTGAAAAATACATTTGTTCGCTAAGTGAATGACAGCATCTATGCTGGAGTCAGGAAGAGACTGACGATTAGATAGAATACGACTTCTTTTTCTCTGTTCTTCGCATAAATAACAAAAGCTCCGATGATTCTGTTTAAAACAGAGATCATCGGAGCTTTTGCATATTCCAAGCGATGTTCGTGCTCAATACTATTGACGCGTTCAGTAATGATTATATCCACTCATTTATCGGTAACCCTATCGGGTCACTCACGCTAATCGGTTACTTGGTCTGATTCGATCCCTTGGCAGATTGTGCCGCTGTGGACAGTTGATCTGCCGAGATTCGGTATGCCCATTTATTCTGCGGATCAGTGATCCAGACATACTGCTTGTCACTCGGGTCCTGCCAGCCTTGATAGCGCTCGGTCGCTCCTTTGCCGTCTACGGTCAGGGAGACGCTGAGTGTCAGCACATTGCGATACGACTTTACCTGCGCTGCCGGTACAGGCAACTGGTCGGTCGGCGTATTTTTCACGGCGTCAGTGATACTGGTGCCCTGATCATCTGCGATCGACTTGCCATCCAGTGCCCAGGTATCCTGTGCCGGATCCGCTATGTTGGGCTTATGCTTAAGTGTCCAGTTTGCTTGCGGCTGAGTGCTGCTCCATTGCAGCTGTGTCAGCTGGTTATCGTCCCATCCGATCGGCGTAGTATCGATAAAATGAAACGCATCTGCCTGCAGATCGGTTACCGTTTGCTGGGACAGCTGAATAATAGAACCATCCTTTAACTGCGCATAATAATACCCTTTGGTCGGCAGCTCATCACCAATAGCGAGACTCAGCTTACTGCCATTACTGCTCTGCACCGTAAATACAGGCGTATTTTTATGAATACCGTATTTGGACGTATCTGACGGCTGCTCCTCGACCGTACCATGGATTGTTGCTGATTGGAGAGCTGTCAGCCAATCCTGAATCGTATAGGGATTGATCGGATAGGCTGCTGGTGCAGTCATGCTCCAGGTCTCTCCTTGTTTATCCAATTGTACCGGTTGCGGCTGAACAGAGGAAGCTGCCTTATTCACCGCAGCAGCGGTACTGCCGGAAGAATTCATTTGAATATCGATACGGTCAATCTCCGATACATTCATCGTTAACAATCGGGGATCTGCCGCCGGTGTATCTTCTTTTTGAAAAAAGTTCTGGGAATAGGCGTATCCTGCAGCAGCTGCCAGAATCAGCAGCAGAATAATGGAAGGCATCAATTTTCGTATCATTCTTTTCCCTCCTTTACCCTCTGCGGCGTCTCCACCAGAGGAACACACCAATAGCAACTAACAGCAGCGGCAGTACAATAACAGTCACCGTAAAGATGGTCCGTGCCTGTGACAGCGTCAGCTCCGCCGTCTTGTATTGTTCTTCGACTCTCGGACGGATCGTGACCTGACTCTCGTTGCCGACCAGATCATTTACACTGTTCAGCACAAAGTCCAGATTGCCCTGCTGACTGATCGACTGGTCCATCATAAAGGTAGAACCGCCGAGAATAATTGCTTTGGTCTCACCTTTGGTGCTGCTGACTGCATAACCCAGATCAAACGGGCCTGCCAGATCATTACTGCCGCGCTCGGTGCGCGATTCCAGCAACCCGGACAGATCGGTCTCGCCATAACTGTTGGACGATGAGGTCAGCAGTGGCGTCACTGTCCAGCCTTCCTTTCCTTCCTGCTTGAGCGCAATCGACAGGGACATAATTGTGTACAGATCGCTGGCTGCCAGCTTGTTCGTAATCGCATGATTACCGTATTCCGGTACAATCGTCAGCGGATCATACAGGGATGTATCTTTCGGTTCAACCGCAACCGCATGGGTATCGGTGATGTCGTAGGTGCTCATGAGTGAATCCAGATTGGTCCAGCTGGTCTTGGCCTTTTCGTTAAAGCCCAGCGACAGGAACAGCTTGCCTCCGCCATCCAGATATTGACGAATGACCTTGGTCTCTGCGTCACTCAAATCCGTCTGCGGTGCGATAATCATGAGTACACTCGCATCCTTGGGTACAGCGCCCTGCTGCGCGAGTGACAGCTCGGAGATAGTGATATTCTCACTGCCCAGCTCACCGGCCAGTACGCTGATTGTACTTGTATTGAATTCATTATGCCCATTCAGCAGATAAGCTTTGTACGTTTGGGATGATGTTAATGCCACCAGCCCGGAAGTAAGCTTCTGCTCGCCGCTGAATTCGTACGAAGCACTTGCCGCTTCCTGTTCGGTCGATCCATCGGCATTGCCAAAGTTGAACATGCCCTCTACCGGTATCAGTTTGGTCTGTTCCCCATGCTTGAATACCACCGTACTGCCGGTCACTCCATACTGACGGGCCAGTTCGGGATTTTGCAGAAGTCCGTATTCTTTGACTTCCAGCTTGCTGTTTATTTTGTGATACTCATTCAGTAGATCGGTGACCTGGCGTGTATAGACCTGTGCATCACTCGGATCGATAAATACCATGGCCTCTACCGGGTCTTTGATATTTTGCAGCGTAGTAATTGTCTGATCGGACAGCGTATTCTGCCGATCCTTGGTCAGATCCAGCTGGAACGTGCCCAGCGAATTCAGGAATAATGTCAGGACGATAAAAATACCAATCGCCGCGACGGCAATAACAATAGCATTGGTGCGATATATCCAGTTTCTCATTTTCATTACCTCCACCGCTTCCGCTCAACAACCTGGATGCTGAGGATAAGGAATAAGGCTGCCAGAGTGATATAGTACAGAATATCCGGTCCATGCAGCACACCTTTGATCAGATTGGTGATGCGGCCGGACAGGGAGAATGGAGTCAGCCACTGCTGCAGACTGGAAGACGGGGAGTTCGCCAGAAATGAGTCCATCAACCACAATACCAGCAGCAGTACAAAACCGATCACCGCCGATACCATCTGGTGCTGGGACAGACTGGAAGCAAATAACCCTACCGCCATCATCGCTGCGCCCATCAGAAATACACCCAGTACGGACAGCCACAACAGCGGCAGATTCATCGGGCCGAAAAAGGACATGACAAGTGGATAGATCAGGTTACACAGGACCAGTACAACCAATAATCCCAGCGAAGCCAGATACTTGCCAATGACTATCTCGGTCGCGGTGACCGGGGATGTCAGCAACAGTTCATCGGTTCCCTGCCGCAGCTCTTCGGACATGAGCCGCATCGTCAGCAGCGGGATCACAACAAGCAGCATAAACAGCGTATCGCCGAGAATCAACCGGTAATCCAGAATACTCGGCTGGTACACAACAAAGCTCACGTAAAACATAATACTCGACAGCAGTACATAGACTGCTATCGCAAAATAAGAGGTTGGACTCAAAAAGTATGACTGCAGCTCCTTGGAGCAGATCGCCCACATTCTTCTCACTTGGCGTCATCCTCCTTGTTGTGCGTGGTAGCAGGGATTTCGCCGTCTGTAGTCTTGCTACGATCGGTTTTCGCTGGCTCCAACGGTACCGTTTCTACATCAGCTTGGTCTTCTTTGACAGACTCCGCCCCGGATGAAATCACTGTAGGACCGGCATCTGTAGAATTTATAGATTCAGACGGATCATTATCAGTTGTCAGTTTGACGAATACATCCTCCAGACTGAGACGTTCCTTGCGCAGCTCCAGAATCGGAACACGTGCATCTGCCAGCAGCAGAGACAATCGCTCACGGAAGTCGGTATCATCCGCACCCTGCAGCCGCAGCTGAATCGATTGAACCTGCTGCTCTTCCTCAGTACTGCTCAGATATTCCGTGCTTACATTCTGCCAGTTATCCAGCAATCGGCGCAGCTTGTCCGGACGGGTCTTCACCTCCAGCAGTACCTGGAATTTCTCGTTCAGCGATTGATCCAGCTGATTGGCATTGCCATCCATTACGATCCGTCCGTCATTAATAATGAGCACCCGGTTGCACAGGGTACTCACCTCCGGCAAAATATGCGTGCTGAGCAGTACGGTATGCTGCTCGCCCAATTCACGAATCAGCTGCCGGATCTCCAGAATCTGGTTCGGGTCCAGCCCCGATGTCGGCTCATCAAGGATAAGCAGATCCGGCTGGTGAATAATCGCCTGGGCCAGTCCGAGACGCTGTTTGTATCCTTTGGACAGGGAGCGTATAATTTGCCGCTCTCTTCCCTGCAGACCGAGTCGGTCGATCATCTCACTAATACGAAGCTTTTGCTGTCTGGCTGGTACATCCCGCAGATCAGCGACAAAGCGCAAATAAGAGTTCACCGTCATATCCGGATAAAGGGGCGGTGTCTCCGGTAAATAACCAATTTTGGTTCTGGCCTTGCGGGACGGCTCGTGCATCGGTAGACCGTCAATCCAGATCTGGCCGGATGTAGGCTTCAAATAACCGGTAATCATCCGCATCGTCGTTGTTTTCCCGGCACCATTGGGTCCGAGAAACCCGACAATCTCTCCGCGCTGCATTTCAAAATCAATTCCGTCCACACTGCGCCGCTGATCAAAATACTTGCTGACTTGTTGGACCTGAAGCATGGTATCATTCCCTCCTGCGTGATCATACACAGAGCGATCCGCCGATCGCTCCATCATCGTGCTGCATATGCCTGTCTATGCAAAAATCCTTCTTACTATAAAGGATAAAGTATAAATTCAGCTTAAAAAAGCATAAATGACAGCTTAAAAAGCAGTAATCTATGAAAATGGAATTGTAGCATGAAGTGGCTAGAATCAAAAGATGAATACTGTAAGGATTGAACTTCAGAGCACTTCAGGAGGATAGACATTCACCATTCCAAAAAGGAATAAGGGCACGTCCTCCGGTGGAGCCCAGGAATCTACGAAGTGGGAGAAGATGTAGATTCCTGGGCTCCAATGTCGTCCTTTGCCCTTATTTCCTTTCTTGCATTCCGTGCTTGTGTTTACATTTCCAGTGCTTCTTAATAAAAAAGCTGATTCTGCAAATATGCAAAATCAGCTTTTTATTAGCTTTCTTGATTAGTATTTATGCTCTAACTACTGAATTCACAAACATTCACATAGCCATCCTATGCTATCTGTCGTATCTATAATTGATATAACTTATACTTTCCTCCAAATCAGGAACGGTTATCACAAGCCTGCTTAACCGGTACAACAATGGTTCGTTTGCGATTCACGAGGCCGATTCCGACCGCGATCATGACCAGTCCGATCAGCAGCGGCAGGGTTACCGATTCTCCCAAGAGAATTACGCTGAAAATATTCGCTATCACCGGAATCGCAAACGTATAAGAGCCTACTGTACTGGCTTCGCCGCTATCCATTAATTTAAAATAAACCAGCCAGCCGGCAGCAATCACAAATACGGAGATAAACAGCAGAATCCCAATAAACGAAGGCGTCCAGTGAATATCGCCCCAGCTCTCGGTTCCCGAACCGATCACACTGAGGACGATTCCGCCAATCAACAGCTGTACAGTTACCGTCCAGAGCGAGTCCAGCTGGGCGCTTTTCTTTTTCATATAAATGGTACCGATCGCCCAGCAGAGTGCAGATGCTACAGCTAGTCCTATCCCTAGCGGTGACAGATTGCCCTCCAGTCCTCCGGAGCTGATCACAGCCACACCGGCAAATCCGAACAGCAGTCCGACCACTTTGAGCACAGACATGCTCTCTCCCAGCCACAGCCAGGCAAACAGACTCAGCAGCACCGGCTGCAGAAAGACAATCGTCGAGAACAGTCCTGCCGGCAGATAGCCAATTCCCACTGTCTGCAGTCCGTAGTAACCAATAATATTAAAGATCGCCAGCACCGTATACACCGGCCAGTTCCGCTTCCACTGCAGCTTCTCCCGGTGACGCATAGCGATAAACAGCAGCAGTGCTCCTCCGATCAGCGTACGCAGTCCCGAGAACAATATGGGCGGTACTTCCGGCAGAGCCAGCTTGGTCAGCGGCCAGTTGATTCCCCATACCATTACCAGAAACAACAGCAGCAGCAATGTTTTGCGCGGCGCTGTACCTCCCGATTTACCTGTCTTATAGGCACCGACCAATATACTGCTGCCGGATACCATCATTTTGTGCAGTGGCTGCGCATGTCCTGAATCGGACGAGTGACTACCTGTTCCACCACCTGATGAGTATTCATCCATCTCCGTTCTCCCCTATCCATATGTTAAAATTCATATATCTATATTTTTAGCTTATAACGTTTGGTATGATAAATAAAATGAATATTTCGAATAAAGGAGATAACTTTATTGTTATGACGATTACACAGATTATGGTTTTTGTTCGTGTTGCCGAGACGCTTAACTTTACACAAGCCGCCCAGGAACTGCATATGACACAGCCCGCAGTCAGCCATGCGATTGCCAGTATTGAGAATGAACTGGATGTACAGCTACTGCTCCGGGATCGTAAAAAAGGAGTGCTGCTCACGGAAGTCGGTCAGCGGGTGCTGCTGGAGTTCCGCTCGATTCTGCAAAGTATGCAAAAAGTACAGCAACAGGTCGCCGCCGAAAAAGGGCTGGATATCGGGACGATCACGATTGGCGCTTTTCCTTCGGCATCCGCCTATTTCCTGCCCCCGATCATTCATCAGATCCGTCAGAATTATCCCAATCTGGTTTTCGATCTGCAGGAAGGCTCCACCAATGAAGTGAGGGACTGGGTACACAGCCGCCAGATCGAAGCCGGACTGATTCTGCTGCCCGATCCGCTGGTCGATACGATTCCACTCTATTCCGACCAAATGATTGTACTGCTGCCGGATGGTCATCTACTGCATGCCCAGAAGCACATCTCGATTCGTCATCTGGATGGTCAGGATATGATCCTGTGCAAAGGTGGGCATGAAGTCGCTATCATGGAAGCCTTCCAGCGTGAGAAAAGCCAGCTGCACATCAATTTTACTACCCATAATATCAGCACGCTGGTCAATATGGTGCGTCAGGGACTTGGTATCGGCATCGTATCCGAGCTGGCCCTGTCCATGTTCCCTCATGAATTGACCGTTCGGGAGGTATCTCCACAGATTACGCGCCAGATTGGTATTGCAGTGCCTTCAGTCAATAATGCGTCGCTGGCAGTGCAGCTATTTATACGGACAGCCAAAGAGCTGTTTGCTGCGGAGACTGCAGCTGATAAGGACTGATCCAGGAACTGCGGCTGATAAGGTATGATCCCAAAATGACCGTCATGAAGATTCACATTTGATTCTGCAGTTCATGCAGTCTTATAAAATGGATGGAATATTCAATTACTGTTACTGAAATACAAAAAGGACCGCTCCAAATGAGCAGTCCTTTTGTGTGTTGTATCTGTATATAGTACATTGGTTGATATAATAAAAATTTAAGATCTATTTTACAATGTTGTTGGATACACCCGTTCTTGATCCCACGATTATTCGCATCTACTCAACTTCCATTTATCTACCAACAGAAATCCCTAACTACTATGCAATTTTATTGATCAGGATAAGCAGCTTGCTTCCTTTGACTTTGCTCATATGTTTAAAAGGTTGCCAGCGGCTCCTCAGGAGCAATCGCTGGTATTGGCGCGCTGATCACTACAGTCAGTTCGCCATGATCCACATCCACCTGTACCACGCAGCCCGGAGCTGCTTCGCCGGCAATCAGTGCACGGGCAACTCGTGTCTCCAGGGCACGCTGGATAAATCGTTTCAGCGGACGGACGCCATAAGCCGGATCGTACCCTTCATCTGCAATCAGCTGTGCAGCAGCATCCGTAAGTTCCAGTCCAATCTGCCGATCCGCCAGTCGGGTACGCAGATGATCGGCCAACTTGAACACGATCTGACGAATCTCTGTACGCGTAAGCGGTTTGAAAATAACGATATCATCCACCCGGTTCAGGAATTCCGGACGGAAGTGCAGATTCAGTTCGCGCATTACGGTCGAGCGAATATTTTCACTGATCTGTCCTTCCTGCTCCATCCCATTCAGCAGATGGACTGACCCGATATTCGATGTCATAATGACAATCGTATTTTTAAAATCGACCATCCGGCCCTGCGAATCGGTCAGGCGTCCATCGTCCAGCAGCTGGAGTAGCAGATTGAATACATCCGGGTGAGCCTTCTCCACTTCATCCAGCAAAATCACCGAATAGGGCTGACGACGTACTGCTTCGGTCAGCTGGCCGCCCTCCTCATAGCCTACATATCCCGGAGGAGCACCCACCAGGCGAGAGACACTGTGTTTCTCCATATATTCGGACATATCAATACGGATCATATTCTCTTCCCGGTCAAACAGGGATGAAGCGATCGCTTTGGCCAGCTCGGTCTTGCCGACACCGGTAGGGCCGAGGAACAGGAAAGAACCAATCGGGCGATTGGGGTCCTTGATCCCCGCCCGTGAACGAATCACCGCATCTGCGACCAGCTGCACCGCTTCATCCTGACCGACAACGCGCTCATGCAGTACTTCTTCCAGATGCAGCAGCTTTTCCCGTTCGCCTTCGACCAGACGACTGACCGGCACACCGGTCCAGCGGGAGACAATATCGGCAATCTCTTCATCAGTCACCGCTTCGCGCAGCAAACGGCCTTCCTGATCCTGATGAGCAGCCTCTTCGGCGGCTTTCAGTTCACGTTCCAATCCGGGGATAATACCGTAGCTCAGTTCGGCAGACTTATTGAGATCATATTCTTCCTGGGCTTGTTCCAGATCGAGACGTGCCTGTTCCAGCCGCTTTTTGAGAGTATTTACATTCTCGATCACTTCTTTTTCCTGTTCCCAGCGGGTTCTCATCTCCAGCTGTTTTTCCTTGAGATCGGCTAGTTCGCGCTGCAGAATTGCCAGACGATGCTGGCTCAGTTCGTCGGTCTCTCTGTTGAGCGCAGCTTCTTCGATTTCCATCTTCATGATCCGGCGTGTGACTTCGTCCAGCTCTCCCGGCATAGAGTCAATCTCGGTCCGGATCATCGCACAGGCTTCGTCGATTAGATCAATCGCCTTGTCCGGCAAAAAGCGGTCCGAGATATACCGATCGGACAGCACTCCCGCAGCTACAATCGCACTGTCGTGAATCCTCACGCCATGATGCACTTCGAACCGTTCCTTGAGTCCGCGCAGAATCGCAATCGTATCTTCCACATTCGGCTCGCTCACCAGTACCTGCTGGAAACGTCGCTCCAATGCAGGGTCTTTCTCGATATGGTTGCGGTATTCATCCAGCGTAGTCGCTCCGATACAGTGCAGCTCTCCCCGTGCCAGCATCGGCTTGAGCATATTGCCTGCATCCATCGACCCTTCTGTTTTGCCGGCACCGACGATAGTATGCAGCTCATCGATGAACAGAATAATCTGACCATTACTTTGCCGGACCTCACGCAGTACAGCCTGCAGCCGTTCCTCGAATTCACCACGATATTTGGCGCCGGCGACCAGAGCGCTCATATCGAGGGAGAAGATCATCTTGTCTTTGAGTCCTTCCGGTACATCCTTGCGCACGATCCGGTGGGCCAGCCCTTCGACGATGGCTGTTTTGCCGACACCCGGTTCGCCAATAAGCACCGGGTTGTTTTTCGTTTTACGGGACAAAATACGAATTACCCGCCGAATCTCGTCATCCCGCCCGATCACCGGATCGACTTTGCCGGAACGCACTTCAGCGACCAGATCACGGCCATATTTCTCCAATACCTCATAAGTCGCTTCCGGATCCTGGCTGGTCACCCGCTGATGACCGCGAATCTCGGACAATACCGCCAGCACCGCTTCCCGGTTCAGCCCATGACGGTGCAGCAGATCACGCACTTCCCGGTTACCGGGATCATTAACGGAAATAAGTGCGAGTACCGCGTGCTCGACTGCGACGAATTCATCCTTCATCTCCGCTGCTTCCTGTTCGGCCTGATTCAGCACCTGCAGCAGTCCTGCCGAGGCATACCGGCTGACGGCGGCCGCACCACTGACACTGGATCTACGGCGCAGCAGCTCATCATTTTGCTGGCTGATTACAGTCGCTGGCAGATTCATTTTGTGCAGCAGTCGTGGCAGCAGACCTTCCTGCTGCTCCAGCAGCGCTTTGAGCAGATGAGCAGGTACAATCTCCTGATGTCCCATGGATGTTGCAAGTGCCTGGGCAGTAGCGACGGCTTCCTGTAATTTATGTGTTAATCGGTTGTAGTCCAACACGGTTCCCTCCTGATTATCTCAATTTGGCTGTTCTCAATCGCCAATATCCATCCAGATAAATGTAGTGCATATTTTTGTTGAGCATAGGAATACAGAGCACTCGCTATGCCAAACGACGGCACAATGTCAAATTCAAGCAGAGCCGGACATGGACTGTACCGACCCTCCTGCTGTATTTGACTGTTAGCGAATCTATGATTTGCGCCGTCTCATCTGCGCCTGATAGCGGCTCGACGAAGCCAACTGGCGGTATAACTCCCGTTCCTGCTCGCTGATACCGGATGGTACCACAATCTCTACATCCAGCAGTACATCGCCATAGCTGCCGTCATCACGCTGCAGACCACGACCCAGGATGCGTAGAATCCGCCCGGACTGAATACCTGATGGCACCTTGACCCGGACTCTGGACTGGTCGGGCAGAAGTACATGGGCATCCGTACCGAGCACCACTTCCCATGGAGCCACTTCCAGTACGCCTTGCAAATTACTACCATCAAGAGCATATACTGAATGAGGGAGAATACGCAGGGTAATCAGCAGTTCCTCATCGGCATCGATACCATTACTGCCAGTACCGCGAATACGGATCGTGCTTCCCTGCGGAATACGCTCCGGAATCTTGATCTGTACGCGCTTGTCTCCGAGCCGGATCGGTACATGGTCGCCGCGATAAGCCTGTTCCAGTGTGATATCCAGCTTGGCACGGGTCGTCCGCAGCGGAATTCCGCCTGTCCGGCTGTCGTTGCTAAAGCTGGCATTACCCGCCGTATTGGAGAAGAAATCATAATCCTTCATCCGGTCACCGAAAAACATATCAAAAAAGTCTTCATCCAATCCGCTGCCTGTACGATATTCGTAACTGGTACTGCCGGAGGTTTGGCTGTCTTCCGCTCGGGAAGTATTACCGGACTTAGGTCCAGCATTTCCTGTATTGGATTGATACGCCTGGCGCGCCGATTCGTATTTGAGCTGATCATCGTATTTCTGCCGCCGGCTCTCATCTCCGAGCACTTCATATGCTTCTGCAATTTCCTTAAATCTGGCTTCTGCCTCGGGGGCTTTGTTGACATCCGGGTGCCACTTTTTGGCGAGCCGCTGGTACGACTTGCGGATATCCTGCCTGGAGGCGCCGGGTTCCACTTCCAGTTTCTGATAATAATCCCGGGGCATCTATTCTCCCTCCTTTCCATATGAATATAGAAAAGGTGCATTATAGCGGTCAGGAACTACAATGCACCTTTATGATCTACAAAGGTTGTGAATTATCTATTTTTTGTACGTGGATTGAGTAACATATCATTGTTATTCTACCTATTTTTAATCCAATTTACCAGTAGGTTAAACACTGCATATTCCTTTTGTCTATGCAATCCTCAGTGATTACTCTCCCGACTGGATCTCGATCCGGCGGCCTTCCGGACGCTGGCGTTTGGGGATATCCAGCTTCAGCAGACCATCCTTGAGCGAAGCCTGAATACGATCAGCATCAATATCTTCCACATAAAAGCGTCTTACGTATTCGCCATAACGGCGCTCTTTGCGTACGACCTGACCTTTGCTTTCATCCTCGGCGCTGGTTTCTTCATGATGCACTGCTTTGATAGTCAGATAAGGAGCCACATAGTCGATATCAATATTTTCCTTGGTGAATCCAGGCAGTTCAGCCTCCACCAGATAGGCATGATCCGTCTCGCGAATATCGGTTTTGAACGACAGGGTCGACGACTTTAATGGTGCAAAAAATTCATCATTAAACACATCATTGAAGGATTTCATCAGCTGACCCCAGGACTCTTCACGACGTTTACCAAAAGGAACCAAATCAAACATAAAGCATCCTCCTCCGTGAGTATTGATTTAAATATACAGTTGGTGAAACATAGCCATGAAGATGAATCATGGCGATCAGTGAAAGGTGATGTAACGCGCTTCGTTTGACCTTCACTGACCTTACGACTTTATTATAGCCTCTGCTAAGGAGAGGTTCAAAAGGGTTTAGCGTTTATTTCAGGCTGATATTGCTGATTAATGCGGATTAGATGTAATTAGTTACGTTTTTCTGATGTTTTGACCTTTTTTGACCTTATTTTAGTATTGGGGTGGATGAAGAGGATGGTGGGGGAATTGTGCGGGATACAGGTTGACCACTCCGCAAAGAAATAAGGGCACTTCCTCGGGTGGAGCCCAGGAATCTACGAAGTGGGATAGAATGTAGATTCCCGGGCTCCAAAGTCGTCCTTTGCCCTTATTTTCTTTTCTGCGTTCTGTGCTTGTTGCTTCATTTACCGATACGTATGACTAAGAAGTTCATTTTTCGCACAATATATCATTTGTAGGTTCGATATATTATTTGTATGTAGAATACATCTTTTTTTTATGTTTGATATATCTTTTTTGCATGTGATACATCAAATGCATCATTTTAAATAAGGCAGTGTAACAAGGCACTTTGGACTTTATCTGATCTCCCTGCACAGAGCGGAGCAAAGAGAATTCTGTCAACGACCAACATTTAAGAATGGAGATCGACCGCTGCAAGCGGTTGTTCAGGATCTCCATTCTTAACCGGAGAGAGTGGCAGAATCTCTTTGCGCAGCGGAGCAGCTTCACTCTTCTCCCGCTTCTTCCTATGCTCCCTCTGCAATAAGCACCACCAATCACTCCACGGCAAAAAAGCAGCAGCATGCGATCACACCGCATACTGCTGCTGCCAAATCGATATATCCTATTGTCGCGTATAACAACTTTCTGTTGATATACAGCAATTTTCACTACAGCAACTGTCAGCCGAAATGCTGCTGAATGAATTCCATTGTACGACGGTTATGATGCGGACTGACATAATGACCGTCGAACGGGTAGACTGCTATATCCTTTTCCGAGCGAATCCGGTTGTAGGCAGCGAAGATGGTCTCCGGCAGACAGACCGTATCCTTTAGTCCACAGGAGACAAGCACCGGAATCTTGATCCGGTCCGCCAGATTGATCATGTCAAAGTAGCTCAGCGTCTCCAGCACTTGATTAAAATGCTGCGGATAACGGCTGACGAACTGGGCAGCTTCCTTGAGCGAACTTTCCGAATTCAGGATGCCAAAATCCATGTGGCACATATTCGGAATATTCGCTACCGCTATCGCCGGAATCTCGCTCAGCGCCGAAGTGATTAACACCAGTCCGCCGCCCTGGCTGCCACCATACGTAGCAATCCGGCTTGCATCTACACCCGGCTGGGCGGCTGCCCATTCGATGGCTTGGAGAGCATCCACCGTGATCGCACGATAATAAAATGTATTCTTGTCCAGAATACCCTGCGACATCCAGCCGGAGCTCATGCCGAACTCGGATGGCATGCGGCTGCCGGTCTCCCCGCCTTGTCCCCGTACATCGATCGCGAATACGGCGTATCCCATGGATACCCACTGGGTATAATCTTCGGGGTAGCCTTTGCTACCGGCATAACCGTGGAAAATAACGATACAAGGCAAAGCTGTATCTCCTGCATCTGCCGGACGAACATACCAGCCGGACAGCGGAGTATCATCGAATCCTTCGTAGGTTACCCGATAAGAACGCACAGCTTTCATCGGGGTTGGGCATTCTTCCATCGAAGCGGAAAGTGGTTTGTTGTGGAACTGCTGCAGCGTCTGCTCCCAGAACTCATCCAGATCTACAGGCGAAGTCAGCATTGGCGCATACTGCTCCAATTCGCGGACTCTTCTGGCGATAGCGTGACTAATCATAGGACATAGACTCCTTTATTTATTAAGATTAACAATCCAGCCGGTGATCATACGGAAGCAAAAGCTGAAAATGGCTGCCGGAATGATTAACGTGATCAGCGTAATGATAATACTCAGCGCACTCACCGAACCAGGATGGTTTCGGAATTCCAGAATCACCAGCAGGATAGCCATAATAACGTACCAGGCAATAAAATCGGACTTTCTAAAATTGGATTTGATCCAGTTCATTGTCATACCCTCTTCACATGTAATAAGCCTGCATCATTCCGGCAGGCCCAATACGTAAATGCTAACAATAAAAGCGCTTGATTACAACCTATTCCGCGAGATATACGTCTTTCTTTTGACAGATAAAACTCGTGAAAAAAATCCATAATATGCAACATATGGTAGATCACTGCGTATATGTACCTTAAGCCTGTTCCGCATCCCTATATCTTCTAAAGAATCGTGCTGCATCGGTGTAATTGTAAACGGAACAGACTCAGCAAAAGGCAGGCGCTAAAAACCGCCGATCCATCTCATCCTAGCTTAAAAAGGAGGGCTATAGTGTACATAACCAATCGAAGATTGAAAATGATCGACGCCATGCGCGGATTCTCCCTGCTCGGTATTATCCTTGCCAATATGCTGATTTTTCAGTATGGTTCCTGGGGAGCGATTGATCTAAAAGAATCCGGCTTCTCCACAGCGGATCAAATTGTGAACGAACTGCTGGAGGTGCTGGTTGTCGGCAGTTTTATGCCGATATTTGCTTTTCTGTTCGGCTTTGGCATTATCAAGATGAAAGACAGTCTGGAAAGCAGGCAGCTTTCTCCGTATCCTTATTTGAGTCGACGCTTTTTGCTGCTCATGCTGATCGGCATGCTGCATGGATTTTTTATCTGGGAAGGCGATATTTTAACGTACTATGGATTATATGGATTTGTACTGCTGCTGTATATCCGCTGTCGTCCACGCACACTGCTGATATGGACGATCGCCGGATTCAGCCTGATGCTGCTGTTTGGTGTACTGTCTCTCTGGATATCCACTCCCGAGACTGCGCTTACCGAGATGGAGCGCAGCTATCATCTGGAGACGCTGCATGTATACAGTATGGGCAGCTATGCGGATATTCTCGTACAGCGTAATATGACGACGCCTTTTCTGGATTTCCCGCTGGCTTTTATCTTGATCTTTGTGCTGGTTGGCATGACCTCGCTATTGTATATTCCTTTATTCTGGCTGGGTATGTATATGGCGCAAAAAGGCATATTTAATGATCCACAGAGCAAATCCAGATTATATCGTAATGGCATGCTAATCTTCCTGCCTGTTGGTCTGATCAGTAAATCCATGATGGTCATCATGCCGGTACTGGATTGGGAGACGTTTTCACTCCTGTTTGGCGGACCAATCCTGTCGATCGGATACATTTTTGCTTTTGCCTGGCTGTACCTCAAATGGCAATCAGCCAAGTGGATGAATGGATTCATCGCAATCGGCAAGCTGTCACTCACCAACTATCTACTGCAAAGCATCATTTGTACGACTATTTATTATGGTTATGGATTGGGTCTGTTCGGACAGCTCGGCATTGCATGGGGAGCGTTGGTAGCTGTACTCATTTATGCCCTCCAGTTCGTTCTCAGTCCGCTGTATTTGCGCAAATACAATTACGGACCGGTGGAAAAGCTGCTGCGAATGTGGACGAATTGGTCTCGAAGCGGTAAGCTGCCTGCGCAGCCTCCGGTACGTGATCAGGCACAACCGGCTGTACGACATCTGTAAGCTGGATCTATGATACAACCATAACCAACTAGATAATTGCTCACCAAAAAGGAAGCTCGCCTATGGAGCTTCCTTTTTGGCTATGTCCATTTGTAAGAGTCATCGTCTCCAATCGTAAAAAGGAAATTTACACAATTCGTTTTACAAATCCGGTAGACGTCGCTTCATATCCCAGATGACGATAAAAGTCATGCGCTCCGGTTCGCTCTTCACGGTTGCCGCTATTCAGTGCAAGAGCCCGTGCCCCTACGCTACCTGCCCAGCCTTCCGCTGCCAGAATCAATGCTTTGCCGATCCCGCCGCCGCGCTGCTGTTCACGCACGACCAATGAACCGATCCGTACATGTACTCCATCACGTTCAAAACGCAGTTCCCGGATCAATCCGATCATGCCAATTACCTCACCATCGGCTTCCGCCACATAGCACTGATAATCAGGATGCTCCTGCAAAGCGAGAAACCTTGTATTCATATCTTCCTCAGATACCGGATATCCCAATTCATCCATCAGCACCGCCAGTGCCGCTATATCCTCCTGATGCGCTTCCCGAATTACCAATGTCTGTTCCATCATTTTCCTCCTTATTGTTCATTCCTTCCAGCTGTGCCGGTTACCATGTCAATCTGATATGTATGCTGTCCTGCTCCTCCATATATCCTACCGTTAATCACAGTATAGCCAACTCTGCTGCTGCTTCCTATCTACACAAAATGATGATTTTGTCAGATTATCAGACAGGGCTCTCAGGAAAGCAACAGACGGACAAGTATCTGCTTTCTTTCCCCATTTCACAAGCAGGCTAATCAGCAGGTTTAATCATGCCATTCCCCTTCGGCCATTAACCATGCTACCGGGTTTGTTGCTGCCCTGCTCTCTTCTATGAAAATAAGGAAATTCGGTTATATCCGCTGCCAAAAAGGGGAAACAAAAACAGAATAAAAATTACAAAATTTGTATGTGATTATAGGGTGTTATATAATGGGGACAGTATTCTTTATGTAAATAATTATATATTTACCAAGGAGGAACTTATGAAAAAGATCAGCAATAAATATGCCAACTACATTCCTATGCGTGAATTAAATACGACGGAACGACAATTGTTCCCTTTTGATGTGTATAACGAGCTGTTGGAGCAGTCTCCTGTCCGTTACGACGAGAATCGCAGTTGCTGGGATGTATTCCGGTATGAAGATGTGCAGTATGTACTGAAAAATCCCAAGCTGTTCTCCTCCCGGCGCAATCGTGCCAACCGTGAGAGTATGCTGACCCAGGACCCGCCCAAACACAAGCAGCTGCGCGATCTGGTCAATCAGGCATTTACCCCGCGCAAGATTGAAGAACTGGCACCACATATCCAGAATATCGCAGACGATCTGCTGACACCTCATCTGCAGGTGGGACAGATGCAGATGGTGCATGATCTGGCTACCCCACTGCCAGTGATCGTTATTGCCGAGCTGCTGGGTGTGCCTTCCTCCGACCGAGATCGGTTCAAGGAATGGTCCGATATTCTCGTCAAAGGTGCACGCGATGACAGTGATGAGGCTTTTCAGGAATTGATGAAGGAGAAAGATCGTACCAATGCCGAGCTGGGCCAATACTTTGCCCGCATTATCGAGCAGCGTCGCCAGAGTGCACAGGATGATCTGATCTCTCTATTGATCGCAGCCGATATCGAAGGCCAACATCTGACCGAGGATGAGATTATCAGCTTCTGTATTCTGCTGCTGGCAGCCGGTAACGAAACGACCACCAATCTGATCACTAATGCAGTACGTATTCTCGCAGAGCAGCCGGAGCTGCAGCAGCGGCTACGTGAACATCCGGAGATGATACCGACTGCTGTCGAAGAAACACTGCGCTATTATCCACCTATCGTTGCAATTGGACGCGTCGCCAAAGAAGATATCGAGCTGCGTGGTCAGCATATCCGCGAAGGCGAGCAGGTGATTTCCTGGGTAGGCGCAGCCAATCGGGATGAACAGAAGTTTGCAGATGCAGATACATTTATCCCGGATCGCAAGCCGAATCAGCATATGGGCTTTGGGTTTGGTATCCACTTCTGTCTCGGTGCTCCACTTGCACGGCTCGAAGGCCGGGTCGTTCTGAATACACTGCTGCGTCATATGGACCGAATTGCGCTGGCAGAAGGCGCACAGCTGGAGCCAATCCAGAGTGCCTTTGTATTCGGAGTCAAAGAGTACCCGATCACTTTTCAGCCTATTCAGCCGGATTGATCTTCTATTGTTGATTGATCAGGTGTAGATACATTCAAGATTGCTGCTAAGTAGCAAATAGCAAATAGCAAATAGCAAATAGCAAATAGCAACCTATTATAAAAGACATTTGTATTCCGCAGGCAACTTTCTTTTCTATATAAGAAAGTTGCCTTTTTCATTTTTGTATAAAAAATACAAGATGCAATCAATATGTAACTATATATATAAAAACAAGCCTTACCTAGCTTCTTTTGTGAGCGTTAGTTGAAACATATGCAGTTACAGGTTACAATCTATTTCATCAGCAGGCTGTACAGCTTGCTTATAACCAAAGGAGTGATGACTAATGAACAAGAAAAGTACACGCTGGATTGGTGCAGCCGTCGCCGCTGCCATTACCGTTACCACAGCCGGACTGCCTGCCACTGCCAATGCTGCTTCCTCCGTTTGTCCGCCTGTGCCTGTATCCCAGACGGGAACGAGTGCCAAAGCTTCCGTATCGCAGCAGACCAAAAACAAACAATTAGTAATGAATATGTACCAAGACGTATTTAATCAGCACAAGCTGAATAAAATCAGCTCTTATATCGCCAAAGACTATATTCAGCATAATCCACTGGCTGGAGACGGACGACAGGCTTTTGCCGACTTTTTCGGTGCCTATATCAAACAGAATCCCCATCTGAAAGCAGATGTGAAGCGTATTATTGCCCAGGGTGATCTGGTATTGATTCAAAATCATGTAACAACGAGCAAACAAGATAAAGGAATGGCGGTTGTAGATATTTTCCGGATCAAAAATAACAAAATTGTCGAGCATTGGGATGCAGGACAGGCTGTACCGGAAAAATCCGCCAATGATAATACCATGTTCCCGCTTCCCGGTACTCCTGTACAGGTACAACCAGTTTCTTCTCAACAAGTTGCAGCTAACAAGAAGCTGGTAACTACGTTCTATAACCAGTTCTTTAATAAACATGACGGAACCGCTCTGCAAAAATACGTCGCGGAAGATTATATCCAGCATAACCCTACCGTACCTACCGGCCGCAAACCGCTGGAAGCTTTTATCCCCATGCTGCAAAGCAATCCGGACAGCCGCAACAAAATCATCCGTGTTATTGCAGAAGGTGATATTGTCGCCCTGCATGTTCATGCCCAGAGCAGCAAAACGGACCGCGGAAGTGCAGTTGTGGATATTTTCCGTGTAGCGAATGGCAAGATTGTCGAGCACTGGGATGTCGTACAACCAGTACCAGAGAAATCCGTCAACACTAATACGATGTTCTAATCACCACAGATATTCAATAACAAATAAATCCCTGTGCTCCCTCCTGGATATGGGAACGCTTAGGCCCTATTGGAAACGATTGAGCGCTGGCTGCTGCTGGCGCTTTTTTGCTGTTCATTTTGCTGATCGTCCTATTTATTGTCTTTCCTTTAATTCTTAAGGTCGTCTTCAGAATTTCTTTCGTTTTATCCTCAGTAGGTCCTTATATTTGTTCCTTATAGTTACTGTAACAGAACAACAAAGGAGCTTTCACATGATCAACAGTCTGCTCGTCCACTACATCGAGAGTTATGGTTACCCTGTTTTTTTCCTGGCTTTTTCTCTGGGCCCTTTTGGTATTCCGATTCCTAATGAAGTAACACTTCTGACCGGCGCCATTTTGAGCAGTACTGGTGCGCTGAATCCCTATTTAACCTACAGCATTATTCTGGCTGGTCTATGGACCGCAGTTACACTCGGTTACTGGGGTGGCAGATTATTCGGACAGCAAATAGGTGAACGCTTTCGCCATAATCGTCATTTTCAAAAAGCCGAAGCCATCTTTAACCGTTTTGGTGAAAAAGCTATTTGTCTTGCTTTTTTCCTGCCGGTTATCCGCTATCTTATCCCTCTATTCGCCGGGATCAGCGGTACCACATTCCGCCGATTTGCTCTTTTGTCATACAGTAGTGCCTTGTTTTGGACAGCAGCCTTTTTTATAGTTGGTCATTTTTTGGGAGGGCTCACTTTTTAGTATCTGTATAGATTCTATTCAGGAAGAGATAACAGGAGGAGAAATCATTGCGTATTAAAGAAAGTCTACTTTTTCTACATCGTTTTTTTGGACATCCCAAACGGGTCGGCAGCGTTGCGCCCAGCTCACGGTTTCTAGCTGCCAGAATGATGGAGCCGATTCCCTGGGAACAGGTACAGGCCGTCGCTGAACTAGGTTCGGGTACAGGTGCGATTACCCGCGCTATTCAGGCGAATGCCGACAGCTCTACCCGGATATTATTGTTTGAGATGGATAAAAGAATGCGCGAATATCTGAAAATCCAATATCCGTCATTTACCTGCCATACCAATGCACGCCATCTCACGGTCAAGATGAAGCAGGATCATATCGATCAACTTGATGTGGTTGTTAGCGGGTTGCCCTTTTTTAACTTTACTCCGGATAATCGGGAATTCCTGATCAATCAAGTACTTGAGGCGCTTAAACCAGGTGGTCTGTTTATCACTTATCAATATTCCCTTCAGATGAAAAGGATTTTGGCCGACAAATTTATTATCGAAGAAATCAAATATGTACCTTTTAATATTCCTCCTGCCTTTGTATATGTATGCCGCAAGAAAGAGTAAAGCAGAAGGATAGAATTTTTATTATTTAAGAAAGAAAAGAGTGTGATACATGTGACAACCATTCTTGTAGTCGACGATGATTCGGATATCCGGGATGTCATTCATATTTATTTGCGTAATGAAGGTTATACGGTTGTAGAAGCCGAGGATGGTATAGATGCACTGGAAGCGATGAATCATCATTCATTTGACCTGATCATTCTGGATATTATGATGCCTCGCATGGATGGAATCAAAGCCTGTATGGAAATTCGCAAACAATCCCATGTTCCTATTCTGATGCTATCCGCCAAAGAGACCGATATGGACAAAATTACCGGATTGACTACCGGAGCAGATGATTATATCGTCAAACCCTTTAACCCGCTAGAACTGTTGGCTCGTGTCAAAGCCCAGCTGCGCCGCCAGGCTATGCTGAGTCAGAAAGAACACCCGGCAGTCATTCAGATTAGGGATCTGATTGTGGATAAGCACAAACATGCTGTTATGTTAAAAGGTACTCCCATAGCGCTTACTCCTCTGGAATTCTCGATTCTGGAGCTGCTCGCCAGTCACCCAGGGCAGGTATTCAGCTCTGCACGTATCTACGAAAGTGTATGGAAAGAGCCCTTCGGATACTCTGATAATACAGTGATGGTCCATATCCGAAATCTACGCGAAAAGATCGAAAAATCTCCAAAAGATCCTCACTATATCAAAACCGTCTGGGGAGTAGGCTATAAAATTGAATAAACTCCAATTCCGCCACAAACGCAAAACGAATATTCGCTGGCATCTGCTGTTTAACTGTGTACTAAGCTTTATCATCTCGCTGATTGTGATTTATCTGTTTTCCTTTTTGACATCCTATATTTTGAATAAAATGCTGCAAACTAGCGTCCATGTATTGATCATTGGCGTGACATGGGCATTTACCCTGTTTGTTGTTTTTTCCTGTTCTTTTACCGTAACATTCTTCCTGCTTACACGCCGTATGGTCAATGATCTAATTACGCTGGAAAAGGGACTGGATATCATTGCGCAGGGAAATATGGATTACCGGGTATCGATTATCCGTGAGGACGAACTCGGCAGAGTCGCTGCCAATATTAACCGGATGGCTGAACGTCTGCAGCAGAAAATCATTCAGGAGCGGGAAAGCGAAAGTGCCAAAATGGAAATGATTACTGGCATTTCGCACGATTTACGGACACCACTCACCAGTATTATTGGCTATATGGAGCTGCTGCGGAGCCATTCTTTTCACAATGAAGAGGAACAACTGCGCTTTGTCGAAAATGCCTACAACAAATCGCTTCATCTCAAAAAAATGCTGGATGATCTGTTTGAGTATACACGCCTGTCCTGGAATGATGTACGGCTTCAGCTGGAACCGATTGATCTGGCACAGCTGGTGAATCAGCTGTATTTTGAATACGAACCGATCGCACGTGAACATGGAATTACGGTCATAACCAAATTGGTGGATGAGCCTGTTATTGTCATGATGGACAGCGAGAAAATGGCACGGGCGATCGACAATCTGCTCATCAATGCACTGAAGTATTCGCTGACTCCCAGCACTGTTCATATCACAATGAAACGAACAGATACGCAAATCTATATCGAGATTACCAATGAAGGAATTCCCCTTACCAAAGAACAGGAGCGCAGGCTGTTCGAACGCTTCTATAAAGCCGATTATTCGCGGAATCATAACGGTATCCAGACCGGAGCGGGACTTGGTCTGTCTATCGCCAAAAACATTGTTGAATTGCATGGTGGAACACTGAGCTTCAGTCACTTGGGCAAGCTGTTTACTTTTACAATTTATCTGCCACTCACTACAGACAGGACACGTTTATAATCCAAGTTGAATACATCACAACCAATAAGTTGACTATAGATAATAGTTTCACCCTATAAGAGAATAGGATTCGGGTATTTGACGATTGCCTGATGCGGGCTTACATTGATAACAGTTCATTACAGGAATGCGGGGTTCAATCAGAGAGAACAATTGCCTGTTTGGTTTCCCTGCTCCCTGTCTGTTATCATATCGCCGCAGAAAGGAACATCGTTATGCTGATGCACTTATTGTCTACGTTATACCAGGTTTTTCTTCCGATTTCCCTTCCTGTGGTAGGCGGGATTCTGCTGCGTCGATTCCGCGGACTGGATACCAAACCACTGGCTACTCTATCTCTGTACATATTAACTCCATCCATTGTATTCAACACGCTGCTGCATGCGGAGATTTCGTTGCAGGATGTGACTTCTACTATCACCTTTTCCCTGCTGACGCTGGTCGCACTATGGCTGATAGCAACGATCGTCAGCCGGATTCTACACCTGAATCCACAGGAACAGGCAGGACTGACCCTGATCTCTACTTTTACCAACAGTGTCAATTATGGTCTACCGCTTGTACTGCTGGCTTTTGGTCAACTCGGTCTGGACAAGGCTTCCGTCTATGTTATCGGACAAATGGTTATTGTGAATACGATCGGCGTCTTTTTTGCAGCACGCTCGCATTTCTCGGCCAGGCAAGCGTTTGCTTCTATTTTCCGGCTGCCTGCAGTGTATGCTACTGCAATCGCGATGCTGCTGCGGCTGTGCGGATGGGCACTGCCTTCGACACTGGATCAGGGATTTGCCATGCTGGCGGCGGCTTATTCGCCAGTCGCTCTTGTTGTTCTCGGCGCACAAATGATCAATGTCGGCTCCCGGAACGCAGAAGCGGCAGCCGACCGACCGTCACAGCGCGCCTTCTGGGCGGGCATGACGATCCGGCTGGCTGCCGCACCTTTGTTATCCTGGTTGCTGCTCACGCTGATTGGCGTGGAGGGCATTCTGTTTAACGTACTGCTGATTCTCACATCCATGCCGACAGCAGTCAATGCCGTTATTCTGGCAGAGCAGTTTGGTGCTGCTCCCCGGCTCGTATCACGCTGCATTCTCTGGACGACGCTGGCTTCCATGCTGGTGCTGCCGGTACTGATCCTGTGGCTACAATAGGACAGTTGTATTGCTTTTATACAATAGACAAATAATTCGGTATCAATCGCAGAACACCGGCAGATCCGGTTGATGCAGGTATTGAAAAGCCGTCCGGATCTGCTGCTCTGTATTGCGTTCTACCGACAGCGGCGGCAGCTCATTCTCGGCGAAAAAGCCTACTTCCATCGTCTCGGTCGTATCTGTCGCCGCCGTGCCGCCGATCAGTTCGCATTCAATAAAGAATTTGTATACATGCCATGGTGAAGGCGGGTGCGGATGGAACTTCTTGTCCACCACGCCCAGTAGACGACCGGCACGAACATCGTAGCCGGATTCTTCTTTGACTTCTTTGACAGCAATCTCTTTGGGCGACAGTCCGATATCTGCCCATCCTCCCGGTAAAGCCCATGCCCCGTCCAGCTTCTCGCGAACCATCAGAATACGATCATTCTGAAAAACGACCGCACGAATATCCACTTTAGGCGTTGCATAACCGGTCTCTCCTGCAAATAATTCACGAATCAGCTCAATCTCAACTTCCGTGTACTGCTGCATAATCTCCACGCTCAGCTCCCGCAGCTGCTCAAATCGCTCCAGATCATAGACATCCCTGGAATATTCGAGCCCTGCCTGACTGATCGCCTGAATCTGCTTGGCCCACTCCAGCCACTTTAATTGCACTGTCTTCATCTCCCCCTGCAGCCTGACCACCTTGGAGATGGTTTATTGCTGCTGTTCTGCTTCATATGGTAGCAGATGGCGGACACAATTGTACAATTCGCAGTCCCAGGCATTTTGCTCGTCACAGCGCACAACGGTGATCGACATATTTTCCAATGTATGCCATTTGGGTTCTTCCTTGAGGATGGCGTTCAGCACATGATTGAGCAGCACACCATGGCTGACGATCAATATACGCTCGCCAGGATACTTTTGCCCCAGTTCCTGCAGGCAGCTGATGCCACGCGCTGCACCTGATTCGGGCGTTTCCAGCCCCAGATCCTTCTGCTTCCATTGTTCTCCCCAGCGCTCGATCCGTTCTGCCTGTGTGGTACCTTCAATCTGGCCGCCATCAAGCTCCCGCAGACGCGGATCATAGCTGACAGGCAGCTGCGAAGCTTCAGCGATGGCCTGCGCCGTCTGACGTGCACGAATCAGATCACTGGCATAGATGCGGTCCCATGATTCTCCGGCTATGCGTCGTCCGAGCTGACGTGCCTGATTCCAGCCATCTTCATTAAGTGGAATATCCGAACTTCCCTGTGCCCGGCCCTCTTTGTTCCATATGGTGCTGCCATGACGGATTAAACCGAATGTAGTCATCGTTATTCCTCCTTTACGCGTGATATGACACTAACCTGATGAGTGACATTTGCAGCCAAAAAGTATACAATAATCTCTTGTTTATATATTTTATAATGCTTCAAACAGGGGATTCCTGATCTAAGGCATAAATGGTCTGCACTCCTACCTGTATCTTACCATGTTTGGGCTTGTAAACATTGATTTTCAATTATATCTGTGTCAATATAACGAAGCAAACAAATGATCGCATTATTTTTCCTTTATCTGGAAAGGGGTATATTATTATCATGGCCAATTCACTGTTCCGCCTGATGACCGAGCTATCCTCACGCAAGTGGGTATCCCGGCTGACAGGCAGCTTTGCTAAATCACGGGCCAGCCGCGCGTTAATCCCGAAATTTATTCAGGCTTACCGCATTCCGGCAGAAGACGCCGAGAAAAGCGTCAACGATTATCATACATTAAATGAATTCTTTACCCGTCGGCTACGTCCGGGTGCACGTCCGATTGATGCGGACCCGATGTCGCTGACCAGTCCGGTCGATGCGCTGATCACTGCTATGGGCCCACTGCAGGACGGACTGATTCCTCAGGTCAAAGGCCAGGATTACAGCCTGGAAGAGCTGCTGAATCACTCTCCGCGGATGGAGACTTATCGTGATGGATATATGTTCGTGCTGTATTTAAGCCCGACCGATTATCACCGGATTCATGCCCCGGTCACCGGCAAGCAGACCGAACGGGATCATATTCCGGGCAAAGTATATCCGGTTAACGACAAAAGCATGCTGAATATGCGTGCTGTACTGAGTCGTAATGAACGCCAGATTACCTACATGAAGCATCATTATGGAGAAGTGGCAGTCGTCAAGGTAGGCGCACTCAATGTCAGCAGTATTCGCTATGCTGACGAGACTCGCACATCGTGGAACAAGGGTGACGAATTGGCTTATTTCGAATTCGGTTCGACGATTGTGCTGCTGATCCAACAGGGGACATTTACCCCTGATGAAATGCTGCATATCGGTAGCCGCGTCAAAATGGGCGAGAAACTGGGAACGCTGATGGATATGGAAGCGACCCGTCCCTACCGTCGTCTGATCGATCCATCTTAGGCAGGTTATGGCTTTTATGGCCGCCTGACTCCGGTCTGGATTATTCTTAAGTGATATAAAAAGCAGCCCCTCCGATGACAATCTTCGGCGGGGCTGCTTCTCTGTTCGGGTGTCCTATATATAAATACATCCTGCTTAAGTATAAGTTGGATTAGAACCAGGCTTCTGCTGCCCGTTGTGCTGCAGTCTCGAATCGACGCAGACGATTACGGAAGACTTTGCTGCTGATCTTGGATGAACTGTTGTTACGCCCCCGTCTTCTCAAACGCATTCTGAAGGCCCCCTCTCTTATGGCATGGCGGCACTCTACTGTACGGCACAACCGCTTACAGAAGTTTACCTCACGCTTACAATATGCATGAGCAGTATTTACCCCGCGTGTTTTCGGTTGAAACAAACAACGGATCGGGGTGTTTACCGTCATCCTCCATTTATTGTAAAGCAGTTTGCCATCCCGGAGCAACTTTGCCGCTTACCATAGAAAACCGTTCCTGTCAGCGAATCTCGGAAGGACTTTTACCGGTATACTGCTTGAATTGACGGCTGAAAAAGAAAATGTCGCGATAACCGAGCGCGTCTGCTACCTCGGTCACATTCATCCCCGTATAGACGAGCAGATGCTCGGCCCGTTCGATTCGCATCCGTATGATATACGATTGCACAGATACACCCATCAATTCCTTGAACTTGATAGAGAAATAACGTGGCGACAATCCTGCCCGTGAAGCCAGATCTTCCACACGATGCGCAAGACTTGGATGCTGGCGAATATAATTGGCTACTTCCTGGATCGTCTCGTTCAGCTGATTGCTCACTTTGCGAGGGGCCGGCTTATGCTGCTCATCGCGCAGCAAATGGATCATCAGCTGCTTTAGAATCAGACGCGCTTCCTCTTCAGCAGCAAAAGCCCGCTCCAGCAGCAACCGGACATACCGGACCAGCATATATTCAAAGTCAATCGTCTCGTCCAGCACCCGGTAGCGTGCAGGCACACGGCTGACCGGCTCGTTCACGTCAAAATGAATATAGGTCAGCACCAGAGGCTTTTGCGGATTATGGGTAGCGGTTGTCTCGTCTCCCGGACGGAATACAAAGCAGCTTCCTTTACTGATCGCATACGGCTCTCCGTTCAAGATCAATTCACCTTCACCACTCCATACATAGAACAGATCATAATTGGGCATGGGCTTTTCCCGTTTGGGCCAGCGCCACTCCGGTTCACAGAAAATTTTGGCAAAGGCGGGCTTCAATATAAATGAAGCAGGCGATAATTCAAGCATGATATTCCTCCTTCTCCAATTCCTCTATCTAGGTCTCTATCGGCTCTCCACTATACCGCTATATCACATTAAACGGCTATGCGATTATATTGCGCAAAAAGTTCGCATTCGTCAATGGTAGGTTACCTAATTAATGAAATTTTGTAGATTGCTGCGTATTCCAGGCATGCTGCAGGCGACGGACTCCTTCTATAATCTGTTCTTCCTCCAGATGGGCAAAGCTTAAGCAGCCAGCAGGCGGTCCTTCTGTGAGCCGGTAATCCGCTGCATCCCGCCAGCTAACTCCGCAGGCCGCCGCGATGCGCCGAAATTCTTCATACGAATCCTGGTTGTGCTGCCAGACTCCATATACATGCAGTCCCGATCCGACCGGCATCCAGGAAAATACTCCTTTCAGCCGCAGCTCCATCTGTTCACGGAACGTGGTATGACGTACTTTATATAGTCGGGTCATCCGGCGCAGATGACGCATGTAATCTCCCCGCATAATAAAACGTGCCAATGCACGCTGCTCGAGCCGGGATGAAGGCAGCGGATCATACAGCCGCTTGGCTGCCATCAGCGCCTGTGCCAGCCCCGGCGGCATAATCGCATAACCAAGTCGCAGACTGGAGAACATACTTTTGGAAAAGGAACCGACATAGATGACGCTGTCTGCCCGATCCAGCGCTTTGAGCGGCTCGATCGGACGGCCTTCCCAGCGAAACTCGCTATCATAATCATCCTCGATCACCCAGGCATTGCGGCGATGCGCCCACCGGAGCAGCTGCTGTCGTCTGGACAGTGGCAGCACGACACCTGTCGGGAACTGGCGGCCCGGCGTAACGAACAACAGACGGGACTCCCATTCCTGTGGAATAATCCCCTGCCGATCCAGCGGTGCCGGGGAAACCTGTCCGCCGCAGGCAGTAATCGCCCGGTAGATTCCGGTGTAACACGGATCTTCCAGAATGACAGGCTCTCCTTCATTAATCAGTAGCTGACAGAGCAGCACGATCGCTTCCATCGAGCCGCTGCATAATACGATCTGCTCCGGCTGGGCAGCGATACCGCGCGTACGTCCCAGATGACTGCAGATCGCTTCCCGCAGCTGCAGATCGCCCCCTGCTTCCTCTTGCTGCTCATGGCTGCCAACAGGCTGCTGCAGGTCTCTCGCAGCACCGGTCATCGCGCTTCTCCAATCGGTCAGTGAGCGACCTTCCAATAGAATCTCACGGGGAGCAAAGGAAATCATTGGTGCGAGCCGCGGCTCCTCTGTAGCGGGTAGGCTAACCGGATGATCAACAGCTGCTGATTCGGCAGCCTGCCGACGTTCCAGTTCCAATAGACGCTCTCCCCAGCGGGATAATGTGCGTGTTCCGGAGATCGGATCAGCAGAAAGTACGTAAGCAGCATGCTGCTCGTCATGTTTTTTTGTCGTATCATCCTGTACGGCAGGCAGACTGATGAGCTGCCGGGCCACATACGTTCCTCTGCCTACTGCTGATTCGGTATAGCCTTCTGCCAGCAGCAGATCATAAGCCCCGGCTGCGCTGCCTCGGGATATACCATAACTCGCTGCCAGTTCACGTGTTGAGGGTAATCTCGTTCCCGGCTGCAGCGATCCGTTTAGAATACTCTCGCGCAGGGCATGATACAACGCTATGTATTTGTGTGGATACTGCTGCAGAGCCCGCTGATACGCGATGGTGATATCCATCCTGGAGGGTTCCTCCCTTTTCTGCTGCTCCTGCCTATATGCTGGCAGACAGCATATATATTTATTCTGTACACAATGACGTATGCAATCTTCCGCAGACATGGATTGCTTTCACATCGTTACTTTTGTACGTTAAATCACTAAAATTGGACCATAGGATTGTGTCTATATTGGCTCTTTTCGCCTGTCAATTTTCAGCATAAGCTGATTACCTTGGGACGTCAATCATCTAACAGAGATAAGGGAGAGAATTTACTTATGAGAAGAAAAGAATTTACAGTGGAAGAACAGCAGGAACTGGAACAATTCCTGGGTGAAGTCAGTTTTGGATTTCTCGGACTGGCTGGCGAGGATGGATGGCCGCGGGTGATTCCGCTTAATTTCGCCTACGGTAATGGAGTCTTTTATATGCATGGCAGCCGTGCCGGCGAGAAAATGAAGCTGCTCAGAGAGGATAACAAAGTCACTTTTTCAGCAGCGCGTGAATATGCACTGATCCCTTCCTACTTTACCGATGAGGAGATGGCTTGTCCGGCTACCGCCTTTTTCAAAAGTGTAACGGTAAGGGGACATGCCGAAGTCGTGACCGATCTTGAGGAAAAGGCGATGGCACTCGGTATCTTTATGCAGAAGCTGCAGCCGGAGGGCGGCTATGATCCTATTACTACCGAAGACCCGCGTTATATTCCCCGTCTCAAGGGAGTCGCGCTGATCAAGATTATCCCTGACGAATGGACTGCCAAATTCAAATTCGGTCAGAATGTCCGGGGCCAGGAACGCGAGCAGATTATCAGCGGTCTACAGCAGCGGGGTTCCGCTGATGATCTATCCACTCTGGAGATGATGGAGAAGTACTGCCCGTATCATCAGTCAGCAGGCGGTACGGGCAACGATTCAGAAGATGATCAGGATCTATAGTACCTATTCCGGCGGGTTCACCTTTGTTATTCTGCGATATATGATACTCTCCGGTTGGAATCTGTTATACAAAAAAGCAGCTTCCTGAACAAGAAAGCTGCTTTTCAATCTATATTTATGCTATTTATTGTTATGACTTTGTATCAGGAAGCAAGGCGATAATCAATTCATTCAGAGCGGACAATGTATCCGCATCGCTCAGGCGACCCTCTGCTCCAAATTTTTTGCTGATAAATGGTATGGACAGTGTGGTCTTGTCAGTAATAAGGGCATTCATCATGAGAAGTGTTCCTTTTAGCGATTCCAGCGCAACCGATCCGCCCTGTGGATGCGGAGAAGCACTGATTGCTGCTGTCGGTTTATTGACCAGTTCTCCCGAAGAAACAATCCAGTCCAATGCATTTTTGAGAGAACCGGGAATCCCCCCGGCATATTCAGGAGTACAGATCAATACTGCATCTGCCGATCCCAGCAAATCCCGCCACTGCTGTATAGCCGCATGAGGTGCAATATGATCCTGGTCCAGATCGGGATTGAAATGCGGCAATTCCGAGATCCCATGGTATTCAATACACTCTGTTCCAGAAGGCATTAGACTCATAATGGAAGATAGCAGCCGGGAATTGGATGAATGTTCGCGCAGGCTACCGGATATACATACTATTTTGATCGACTGGTTGCGCATAAATTCACCATCTCTCTATAAAATACAAGCTTATTTACCATACTATACACTATCCGTTTATCTGGTCGGCATACGATAATATTCCTATCTGATTTATACAAGATATTCTTCATACTATTCTCACATCTAAATTGCCGCCATACCGTGACACATTTGTGAGAACAATGATATACTATGAGGCAGCGAAATCAGACGGAATATGCAGCAGATTCGCCTGGTTGATATCTTCTAAACAGACCCGGAAGGATGAACAAGATGAACCCACTGGCAGGACAATTGAATGAGAACCTGAAAGAGGACAGTCCCTATATTTATGATATGCTGTCCCGGCTCGGCAAAGAAATGTATTTCCCCAAAGAAGGCATATTGAGCCAATCGGCAGAAGCTTCCAGCCAGGCCAAAAAATACAATGCCACAATCGGTATCGCTACCGAAAATGGTGGACCGATGCATCTGAAGGTCATTCAGGATTCCCTATCCGCTTTTCAGCCGAAAGATCTGTATCCGTATGCCCCACCGGCCGGCAAACCCGAGCTGCGCAGCGCATGGCGCGAGAAAATGATCAAGGACAATCCATCTCTGGCAGACAAAAAATTCGGCAATCCGATCGTAACCAATGCACTGACCCATGGTCTGAGCATCGTGGCGGATCTATTTGCCGATGAGGGTGACGCGATCATCTATCCGGACAAGAACTGGGAAAATTACGAGCTGACCTTCGGTATTCGCCGCGGCGCACAGATCGTCAATTATCCATTGTTCACCGAAGATATGAGCTTCAACAGCGATGGTCTGCGCGATGCATTGCTGGAACAAAAAGACCGCGGCAAAGCAATTGTCGTCCTGAACTTCCCAAACAACCCGACCGGATACACACCAAGCGTCGAAGACGGTCACCGGATCGTGGCTGCCATCAACGAAGCGGCACTTGCCGGAATCAATGTAGTCGTAGTAACGGATGATGCCTACTTTGGACTGTTCTTCGAAGATTCCATGCAGGAATCTCTGTTTGGCGAACTGAATAATCTGCATCCGCGCATTCTACCGATCAAGATCGACGGTGCGACCAAGGAAGAATATGTTTGGGGATTCCGCGTTGGATTTATTACGTATGGTTCCTCTTCAGCTACGGCGCTGACAGCATTGGAGCAAAAAACGCTCGGTATTATCCGTGCAACGATCTCCAGCGGAGCACATCCGTCACAGACCTTTGTCCTGAACGCCCTGCGTTCCCCGGAATTCGAAGCGCAAAAAGCCGAGAAATTCCAGGTAATGAAAGGCCGTGCCAACAAAGTCAAACAGCTGCTCGACAGCGGCAAATACGGCGATGTATGGGAATACTATCCATTTAACTCTGGCTACTTTATGTGCCTGAAGCTCAAAAATATATCGGCGGAAGATGTACGTCAGCGCTTGCTGAGCCAGTACGAAGTCGGCACAATTGCTCTGGGTGATCACGATCTGCGGGTTGCTTTCTCCTGTATTGAAGAGCAATACCTTGAAGATATGTACGATCTAATCCATCAGGCTGTACTGGATGTGCAGCAGGCGTAACAAACAAGCTGACGGTTAGTTCTTTATTAACCAGCAATTCTTTTGATCATTATAAGATCCATAAATAATAGCAGGCTCCGGTCATGGATCGGAGCCTGCTTTTTGGCGTTCCTTGAATTAATAGCCGCCTTATTTCCTATCCATACAATTCCATTACAGGAAAATTCATTTCCCAAAAGAATAAAGTTGTAGTAATATGGATCAATATTCCTATTTTTGTAAAGAAAAGAGATAAAATTAGGTTTTTAAGACTATTTTAAGATTAGGTATAAAGCTTAAATTTATGGTTTATTGGGGGAACTTAAGGAATGTTAACGACGAAAATTCGGCCGTGGGCCATCCTGCTGCTGAGCACAGCCATTCTGCTGCCGACTGCCGGACTCACAGGAGCTGATCCGGTCAGCGCACAGTCAGTCAATACGACTGATATCCAGCATCACTGGGCCAAAAATGTTCTTATCGATTGGCAAAACAAAGGCTATATTAGCGGCTTCCAGGATGGCAGTCTACAGCCGGATCAGAGTGTAACCCGTTCGCAGCTGGCTGCACTGATCAACAAATCATTTGGATTCACTTCATCCGTACCCATTCATTATCGCGATGTACAACCATCCGATTGGTACTACAACGATATCGCTATTGCCAAAGCGCAAGGCTATATGGAAGGATACAAAGATTCCACCTTCCATCCGGAGCAGCAAGTTACCCGTCAGGAGCTGGCGGTTATTCTTACCTCTATCAAAAAATTAAAATCATCCGGCTCGGCCAGTCGAATGAAAGATACAGCCAACAGCCCTTCCTGGAGCAAAGGCTCGATCGGTGCCGTGATTGATAACGGACTGATGAATGGCGATGAAAAAGGATTCCGTCCCAAAGACACAACGACTCGTGCCGAAGCCGTCACCGTACTGAATCGTTCACTTCAGTCTACCGGTGCTGCAGCGACAGTCTATAATACAGCTGGAGTCTACGGACCGGCATCTGGACAACAGCAGATATCCGGTAATGTACAGCTCAATGCCGCTGGCAGCACACTGCGCAATATGGTTATCAACGGTGATCTGCTGCTTGGCCAGGGAATTGGCGAAGGAGATGCACTGCTCGATCATGTGACGGTCAAAGGAACAACAACCGTCAATGGCGGCGGCAGCCACAGTATCCATGTCAAAGATTCCAATCTGGCTACTATGGTCATCAACAAAAAAGATGGCGATGTTCGTGTAGAAACCAGTGGTTCAACTGTGATTCAGCAGACTGTTCTTCAATCCGGTGCCATTCTGGAAGAGAAAACGAACGCTGATGCCAGCGGATTTAACAATGTCGTTATGTCTTCACTACTGCCGACCGGTGCCAGAGTGACCATGAATGGACGGTTCGATGCAGTCGATATCGCCGCTTCATCACTTGACGTACAGCTGGTATCAGGTTCAATCGATAGTCTGGCTGTCGCTTCCGGTACGACAGGCAACCGGGTGGATACGACCAGTAGCTCATCTATTCAATCCGCTACCTTGAATGCCCCGGCAACAATCGGCGGCAATGGTACAGTCGAGAATGCTTATATTCGCGCTGAAGGAGTCACAATTACGCCGCGGGTGATGCAGACGAGTATAGATAATGGCATTACTGCCCGCGTAGGCGGCAATACGGTAGGACTTCCGTTGACCCCAACCAATACCAAGAAAAAAGAATCCAATCATAATGAGAACACAACGCCTGTAAACGAGACGAAGCCAACTCCGAACACAGATGTCACGGCTCCGCCGCAGATCCAGCATCTGGATGTCAAGAATGGTCAGGCCGTTCTGCCTCCTCAGGCAGGCGATGTGCTGTTCCTCAGCGATATGAATATTACAGCTACATTGGACGGTGTGCCTATCAACTTGCGCTCGATCAGCTATGACAGCGTGACGCGTACTGTGCACTTCGATCCACTTAAGCTACTGCATTATAATGGCAAAGTACTACAGGTCAAAATAGCCCCTGTAGCAGACTTTTCCCGTCTTACGCGTACATTCCAGGGCAGTGTACAAATCAGTGGTTTTATCGGCGTAATTACCGACACTCAAGGTGAGCCGGTGAATGGAGTAAAAATAATGTTCCGTCGAGGCGTAGGCGTAATGACCGGACCGGTAGAAGCAACAGTAACCACCGGCATGGATGGCAACTATACCGTTCAGCTTCCACCTGGTATATATACCGGAGAGATGCAAAAGGATGGATTCCTTACATCTTACATGACTGGCGTCTCATTAACAGGCATCCTGAATGATACCGAAAATGGAGTTATCATCCAGCAGGCGGATAAAGACCAGGTTCACATTATACTGACCTGGGATGAGTTCCCGCAAGACGAAGATGTGCATCTGCTCGGACCCACTCCGGACGGATTCGGATTTCAAACGGATTCATCTGAACAACAATATATCTACAATGGTGAAGTGTATGCTGAACTGAATTACGATGCTATACAGGGTTATGGCCCAGAAGCTCTAACGATCCGCAAACGTACACCAGGCACATATACATTTTATGTAGACAATATCAGTCAATTACATTCAGGCAGTACGGCTACTCTGCGTCATTCGTCTGCCCGTGTCGAAGTCTATGATGGTCAGTCTCCGACGCCAATCAAGACGTACCTGATACCTGCAGGTGACGGCAACGAGCCGTACTGGCATGTATTTGACATGAATATAGCTGATGGACAGCTGAGCTTTACGGATCGTAATCTGCTCTTGAATGCAGCACCAGTCTCCAAGTATCTGCCGATTCCAACTGCTGATTCGGATCAAGCTAAGCTGGAACAGGAAGCCGATCTTATTCCCGATGATATCGCGCTGCCATATGATACGAAGCTGAATCAGGAAATTACCCTGACAGATAAGCAGCCAGCTGATGGTATCACCAGAACCGTCTCCTCTGTAGAACTGCTGTCTGCTATCGATGCGGATACAGATAACGAGTTTTCGGTTACCAATGATGTCTATCTCTCCACTGCGGATACGGGCAAAGGTCTGCAACTGCTCCAGTATAACGGTAGTCCGTATACTGCACCGTATAAAGTGACCGTTTCTCTCCGTCTCGGTGATACCACTATCCAAAAAAATGTATACGTGGATGTACCCAATCTGGATACCTGGTTGAATCAAGCTGCAATTCAGGCTCAGAGCGTGCTGGCACAACCAGCTGCCGGACAGGATACGACCGGTTTGCAGACCGCTCTGGATCACAAAAATGCTCTACCGCAAGCCGCTGCTGTACAGGACAAGATCACTGTTCTACAGGAATTAAATGCAGCGCTGCAGCAACTAAAATAAACAGGCTTCATCCAAAAAACCAGCATGGGCTCATCCCGATGCTGGTTTTTTGATTTCAGTAAGTCTATCGATAAATCTATCGCCTGCTTAGGATAACGAAATACATATCTTCGATATAGACTAGGTGGAACAGACTAATGATATTTCAGACTTTGCTATGTCATACTTCTACGCCAGATACGCTTCCTTGACCTGATCATTCTTAAGCAGCTCTGCTGCATTATCCTGCAGAATGATCTCTCCTGTCTGGATCACGTACCCTCGGTGGGCAATCTGCAGTGCCTGATAAGCATTTTGCTCGACCAGCAAAATCGTCATTCCTGATTCATTCAATTCCTGGATAATCTCGAAAATCTGATCCACAATGACCGGAGCCAGCCCCATCGACGGCTCATCCAATAGCAGAATACGCGGGCCCATCATCAGACCACGAGCGATCGCCAGCATCTGTTGTTCGCCGCCGCTCATCGTCCCACCTACCTGATGGTAACGTTCCTTAAGCCTCGGGAAATAGGCAAACGACTTCTCAATACGTTCCCGGATCAGACTTTTGCTTTTGACCGAGAATGCGCCCATTTCCAGATTCTCCTTGACCGTCATGCGGGGGAAAATGCGCCGTCCCTCCGGTACATGCGCGATACCGCTCTCTGCTGTCATATGCGGCATCTGGTCGGAAATATTTTTACCATTAAACCAGACTTCTCCGCGAATCTTTACCTGTCCGCAGATCGACTTGAGCGTAGTTGATTTGCCTGCTCCGTTGGAGCCAATCAAAGTAACAATTTCTCCTTCGTTTACATCGATCGTAATCCCGCGCAGTGCCTGAATCGCACCATAATAAGCTTCAACCTGCTTGAGCTGCAGCAGACTCATTCGACCACCACTCCTTCTTCAACAGCACTTTTACCAAGATAGGCTTCGATCACCTTGGGATTGGAGCGAATATTCTGTGGATCGCCTTCGGCAATTTTGACACCATGATCCAGCACCAGAATATGATGCGACAGCTCCATCACGAGCTTCATATCGTGCTCGATCAGAATAATCGAGATGTTCAGTTCCTGCTGGATGCGGCGAATCAGTGCAGTCAGATCGACGGTTTCCCTTGGATTCATACCAGCTGCCGGTTCGTCGAGCAGCAGTACCTTCGGCCGTGCAGCCAGTGCGCGGGCAATCTCCAGGCGGCGCTGCGCTCCATACGACAGGCTGCTCGCTTCGGCATTATACCATTCTTCCAGCCCGACATATTCCAGCAGTCGATACGCTTCCTGCTGCGAAGTATGTTCTTCATGACGTACTCTTGGCAGGTTGAGCAGCGTACCGATCACACCTGTTTTGAGATGAATATGCATGCCGACCTGCACATTCTCCAGCACCGTCATACTGCCGAACAGACGGATATTCTGAAAAGTACGGGCGATGCCTTTGCCGGTAATCCGGTCCGGCTTCACATTGACGATCGACTCCCCGTCCAGCTCAATCTGTCCCTCATCCGGTACATAAATACCGGTAATCATATTGAAAAAGGTCGTTTTGCCCGCTCCATTCGGACCGATCACAGCAGAAATTTGTCCCTGCGGAAATTCGAAGTCTACCCCACTGACCGCGGTCAATCCGCCAAAGCGTTTGGTGAGCCGATTTACTTTTAGAATACTCATGACTGTATCCTCCTCATAGGCGGGATTGTTTGGAACCGGTATATATTTCCGATTGCCTGGCATCTCCGGATATCGGAAGAATCTGTACAGGAGTGTACCGGTTCAGCAGGGCAGCTGTCAGATGATGTGTCCATAGTGATTTATTCAGGGCTTGTTTTGGCACTGATCGGAGCTGCAGGTACTTCATGATGTTGATGTGGACCACCTGTCACCACCTCCTTGGGAATTTTGCGATTTTTGGCGGCGATCAATCCATTCGGACGGAAGATGGCGACCAGAATCAGGATCATACCGAAAATAAACCGCTGCATTTTAGAAGGTGACAGGGCGTTGGGCACTTCGATAATCCCCTGCATGGATAGCTGATTGAGCCAGTTCGTCAGCTCGGTCAGCACCTGCAGATTGAGAATTGTGACCAGACTCGCTCCGAGAATAACACCCGGCACACTCCCCATCCCGCCCAGTACGACCATCACAAGAATTGTCGTCGATTCGATCAGCGTGAAGCTCGTCGGATCAATAAAAGTCTGCTTGGCCGCAAATACTACACCCATCATTCCTGAAAAGGAAGCTCCGATCGCAAACGCAATCAGCTTGGTACGAATTAGAGGAATACCCATCGACTGGGCAGCAATCTCATTTTCGCGCACCGCTTTCCATGAACGTCCCAGACGGGAGTGCTCCAGCCGCCGCACAGCGAAGATAACGACCAGCAGAATCGCTATCACGATAAAATAATATTGATGCGGAAAGGTAAAATCAAAGCCGAACAGATCTGGCGGCTGAATCGATGACAGCCCCATCGCTCCATTCGTGATATTAACCGGCTTCTCCAGGTTATTGAAAATAATACGGATAATCTCGCCAAATCCCAGCGTCACGATAGCCAGATAATCTCCCTTGACCCGCAGCACGGGCAGACCAAGCAGAATCCCGAAGATCCCCGCCATAAAGCCGCCGATCAGGATAAAGATCCAGAATGTGCCGCCGGATAGTGGAAACAGATCGCCCGAGATAAAATTATTCGCCTGGTCCGTAGCAAAGATACCGTACGTATACGCACCGACCGCAAAAAAGGCGACAAATCCCATATCCAGCAGACCGGCAAAGCCGACCACAATATTCAGTCCCAGTGCCATCGCCACATAGATTCCACACTGGGTTGCCACTTCCATATAGGAGTCATACGAAGTCCCGCCGGAGGAAGCGAATGGAATAACGACCAGCAGCAGGACCAGGGCAATGATCCATTTGATCCCATTGGTAAAAGACGTATAGTAGAGCAGCAACAGCGACGCCAGCAGCAGCAAAAAGGCTGTCACCGAGCGCTCCATCAGATATACCGCTGCCGCTGTTACGAGTGTAAACAGCACCAGCAGAATGATCTGTGCCAGCTTGTTCTCCCGCAGGGTATGACGCATATTATCGAGTTTGCTCATCGGGGTCACCTACACTTTCTCTTTGACGGCTTTACCAAACAAGCCCTCTGGTTTGAAGATCAACACAACGATCAGGATCGCAAAAGCAAATACGTCCTTATATTCTGCTCCAAAATTGCCGCCGGTCATAATACCGAGATTTGCGGAAGCGAACATTTCCAGTACCCCGATTACAATCCCGCCGAACATTGCGCCGCGGATATTGCCGATCCCGCCCAGCACTGCTGCTGTAAAAGCTTTGAGTCCCAGAATAAATCCGATATACGGATCAATCGTGCCGTACTGCTGGGCAAACAATACACCGGTTGATCCACCGAGCGCCGAACCGATAAAAAAGGTCAGCAGAATCACTTTGTTCACATTGATCGACATCAGGGAAGCCGTCTCCCGATCCTGTGCCACTGCGCGCATCGCTCCGCCCCATTTGGTGCGGTTAACGAATATATCCAGCCCGATCATCAGTACAATGGCTACGATAAAAATAAAGATCGTATTCGTCTTGACCGTGGCATTGCCAAACATCGCAGTCATGGACGAGAAACCCAGTGTGAAGCGTCCATCGAACAGCTGTGGTACGCTGATGATATAATTACCGGTTTTCAATTCGGCAATAAAGCGAACCAGATCCTGCAAGACAAAGGATACGCCAAAAGCCGAGATCAGCGAGATCAATTTGGGTGCCTTGCGCAGCGGCCGGTAGGCGACGCGCTCTATCCCCACGCCAAGTGCCCCGGTGACCATCATCGCGATAAAAATAATCAGTACATACGAGACCCAGGCGGGCAGATTCCCTAGCCAGCCAAATGACTGGAACAGCAGCAGCACCGATGTACCGGCAAAGGCCCCGGTCATAAAAATCTCTCCATGTGCAAAGTTAATCAGTTCCAGAATGCCGTATACCATCGTATAACCGAGCGCTACGACCGCGTAAATAGCCCCCAGCGCCAGTCCATCGATCAGTACCTGTGGCAGTGTTTGTAAAATACTTGCGAACATGAGCGCACCCCTTTCCATCGCTATAAAACAAGAGCCAACAGGTATGCGGTCAATCTGCACATACCTCTTGGCCACATGCTCATATGCTGCAATTTGTGCTGGAATTATTGACTGACTTCGGATACCAGTTTGCCCGGATATGTATCACCGGCGAACTCGTAAATATACACTTTGGCAAACGAGTTATCCCCTTTATCATCAAAGCTGACCTCGGTAGCAATCCCTTTGAAATCCTTGGTTGCCCGCACCGCATCGCGAACGGTCTCACGGGATGGCATCTCACCACCGCTGCTGTCCAGCGTCTTTTTGATCGCATCCAGCATGATAGTCATGGAATCATAAGCGTAGGCGGAATATCCTTCCGGCGCTTTGCTGAATTCCTTTTGGTAACGGGCTGCCCAATCGGAGCCGCCTTCCATTTTGGCAATTTCACCAGCTACCGAGCTGTACAGCGAGCCTTTGACATCGGCGCCGGCAATCTCTACCAGTCCCGAAGAATCCAGTGCATCTCCACCCATGATCGGAGCGGTAATTCCTTTATCCCGAGCTTGCTTGATAATCAGGCCGCCTTCTGCGTACAGACCACCGAAGAAAATAAAGTCGGGGTTCTGGGTTGCCGCGATATTCAGTACGCCGTTAAAGTCTTTTTCCCCTACCGTAATTCCTTCATAGCCGGCAATGGTCGCTCCCAGCTCCTGGGCCTTGTCGCGGAATGCCTCTGCCAACCCTTGGCCATATGCCGTTTTATCCTGAATAACAAATATTTTCTTCGCACCAACGGTCTTCACTGCGTACTCTGCCGCCGCCGGCCCCTGGAAGTCATCCCGTGCAACGACACGGTTGGCTACTTTCAGCTTGCGATCCGTAAATTCGGTTGCTGTACTCGCGGGGGAGATCATCGGAATATTATACTTTTCATATACAACCGAAGATGGAATGGATACACCGGAGTTCAGATGGCCGATTACGCCCAGCACTGCCTGATCGGCACCAATCTGCTCGGCATTGGCTACACCTTTCTTGGGATCACCCTGATCGTCGTATGGAACCAGCTCCAGCGAATAACCCAGTTTGCTAAAGTCTTCCTTGTGATCTTCCATCGACATTTGAGCTCCCAATCGGATCGCTTCCCCTTGAATCGAGCTGCCTCCCGATAATGGAGATTGCGTTGCAATCTTGATGACTTTGCCACCAGAGCTACTGCTGCCTCCGGATGATGTACCAGCCGTCGTTGCACTTCCACCATTTCCGCATCCTGCCAGCAAACCTACGACGAGAACTGCAGCTGCTATACCACTCCATCTTCCTTTCATACTGTTAAATCCCCCTTTAGTGTTAGTTTATTTAACATAATATGGTACGATAACTAATTTAAAGTATACATAGATTGTATATATCGAGCAATCAGAAATTATGAAATCATTAATCATATTTTGGAATATATTATGAAATAATGATTTATAAAGACGAATTATTTAAGTTTAATATGTAATTTTTATTCGTTTTTTAAGTTTTTTTCTTGATCATTCGAATATTTATGGATATTTTCATTATTAAACGTTCTCAGAAATGTAGGATTATATAGTTTTATATAGGTATGATCTACAATATATGTGTTTATTTAAAGTTATATAAGATAACATTAATTTTTTCGTTAAATGTTTATATCACATGTAATTAACATATAAACGTTTTCTTTTCATTTTGCTTTTTTAAATATCTCTGAAGTACGGATTATCCTTAATCGATTGTATGTTTATTTAAGAAAAACAAAATATCACTCCTGGTATTCGGAAAAACACAAAGACAGCTCCGGCAGCTTACTCTCTTATGCCAAATTATGCACGAGAGAATAGATGCTCGGAGCTGTAGGTTTGTACTGCGTATCAATAGGTATATTGTGGGGCCAGGTACAGGGCCAGATGTTGTTCATGATACTGGCTTTGTGCTATTTAACACGGTTTACTTTTAGACGTTGTCACCATTCTGATGTTTGCTACGATGTCCATATGGATATATCGAATGTTTAGCTTGTTGCAGTAAAGGTCTTTTTCAGTGCTTCATCCACTGCTACATATTCATAACCCAGATCCCGCGCTACAGCATCATAGGTCATAGCTCCGGCAGCCGTATTCACGCCCAGCTTGAGTGCCGGATTATTCAACAACGCTTCACGAAGTCCCCGATTGGCAATCTGCATGACATACGGCATCGTCGCATTGGTCAGTGCCATCGTAGATGTTCTCGGTACAGCACCTGGCATATTGGCGACCGCATAATGCAGTACACCATGCTTTTCATAGGTCGGTTCGTTGTGAGTCGTAATCCGATCTACAGTCTCCACAATGCCACCCTGATCAACCGCTACATCGACAATGACTGAATGCGCTTCCATTTGTTTAACCATTTCTTCGGTTACCAGCTTGGGCGCCTTGGCTCCAGGAATTAGCACCGCCCCAATCACCAGATCCGAACTGGATACCGCTTCGGCAATATTGTAAGGATTGGACATGAGGGTCTGAATCGAATGACCAAAGATTTCCTCTAATTGACGCAGACGGTCTGCACTCAGATCGATCATGGTTACTTCTGCACCCATCCCGATGGCTACCCGGGCTGCATTGGTGCCGACTACACCGCCGCCAATAATTGTAACTTTTCCCTTTTTGACACCGGGAACACCGCTGAGCAGAATCCCTTTGCCCCCATGAGGGCGTTCCAAGAATTGCGCGCCAATTTGCACCGCCATCCGGCCGGCTACTTCGCTCATCGGAGTCAGTAGCGGCAGAGTCCGATTCACCTCTACGGTCTCGTAGGCAATCCCGATCACTTTTTTCTCAATCAAAGCTGCTGCCAGTTCGGGCGCGGCTGCCAGATGCAGATACGTGAACAGGATCAGCCCTTCCCGAAAATATCCATATTCCGATGGTAATGGCTCTTTTACTTTGAGAATCATCTCGGCTGTCGACCAGACTTCGGCTGGCTGCTGGATAATCGTTGCTCCTGCCTGCTCATAGACGGAATCGGTAAACCCGCTTCCTTTACCTGCTTGGGTCTCTACATATACTTCGTGTCCTGCTGCAGTCAGTGTCGTCACACCTGCCGGTGTAATGGCTACCCGATTCTCATTGTTTTTGATCTCTTTGGGGATTCCAATTCTCATGCTTGTTCCTCCTTCAGATAACGTGCCATTTCGTACACTCATTATAAGATAGAAAAAATAGCATGTAATCGTCCAGTTCCCCAAATTTTAACAATATGAATTGTGTAAAAACACAAAAAGTCTGCTATCATGTAAAAATTTATAACATGATTCTAAATTATATGTGCACTTACCTGATCGGGTCAGAAGCTTTTATGTTCGTTTCAGTTCTCTCTGTCCAACCATAGCAGCTTAAGTTCCAGATATAAAGTCACTTTCTCTGCCATGCTATCCAGATTCACATGTCCCACTTCGGCAATACGCCGTAGCCGATAATTGAGTGTATTGGTATGCACATGCAGCTGGGCAGCCGCCTGTTTGGCATCACTATCATGATCCAGGAATACAGACAGTGTCTGCAGCAGATTGCTGTTATGCTCCCGGTCATACGCTGCGAGCCGCTCGATCGGTCCCCAGCTTACCGGAAACTGTTCGGCTTCGCGCTGCATCGCATTGAGATAGCGGTAGAATCCGGCGTCGGGATAATAGTGGATCGTATGCGTCTCCGGCAAATGCTGATGCAGTGTAATCAATTCCCTTGCCTGCCGATAGCTGCGCTGGATATGCAGAGCAGAACCAAATCCCTCACCGGCAGCATAATAGATCCCTTCGACAGGCAGCAGCAAACGCAAACGGGTGATGATCATATGGATACGAGCAGATAATTCGGCTGAGCTATCGGATTGAAGCATATTGTTCATTCCGCATAGCAGAATCAGCCGATTCGGCTCAAGTAGGTGCAGATGGACTTTTACAGCATATTCACCAGATGCCTGAACAACTTTGTCATACCAGCTGCGGGTATCAGGCTGTCCATCTTGCTCCATAATCAGTACATATCCCGAGACGGGCAGCTCTACTCCTGCTTCCCGTGACTGCTGCGCAGCCTCCTGCTCGGACTGGAAGCGTCCATTGAGCAACCGGCGCAGCAGTTCCATCTTTTGCTGGCGCTGCTGCTGCTGCATCATTTTGGAGGCGGCGATCTGTGCGCCGCGCTTGAACTGCTGCAGCTGGGCTGTCGTGTATGAACCGTCATTTTCCAGCAGCCAGATGTAGCCGATCACTTCATCATAATGCCGGACTGAAATTGCCATCCGGCTGCGTAGTCCCACCTCACTCAGCTCGCGGATATGCTGCGGCTCTTCACTGTCAAGCAGCCGCTGCATCGCCCCCGATTCATACAAGGCACGCTGCACATGCTCCGGTACTTTGCGTCCGACAATTGTAGCGATACGCGCCGGATCGGTACTGGGATCATGCGTACTGTAAGCAAGCAGCCGATGTCCTTCGTCCTCAATCGTCACCGGACTGCCCATCACTTCACTGATCATCTCGGCCAGCGTCTGCAGGCTGTCTACCTGACTGTCTATGATATGCTCCAATGTCATGCACCGCCTGTCTTTTCTGTTTTGGTCACTGCTGTCCGTAGATCATCCCGGCATTCAGCAGATAAAAAAGACCGGATTGGAAATCTCCAACCCGGTATATCCAGCTATACTTGTCTATATAAGCAATGACCAATAATCAAAGATTAATAATTAATTAACTTGTCTTGTCTTGTTTACAGCTCATCACCTGCGGCCAGATCACGTAGCCATTTGCGATTCAGTGAACTGCGATACAACCAGACCATGACCAGACCCGCAGCCAGTGTCCAGACGATCCGTACCGGGTCGCCGGCAGTTGCCAGTGGAATCCAGATCAGGATAGCGATCAGCAGCTGTACCTGTGTGATCAGACCGACGGTCTCCAGCCGCTGCGATGTTGGCGGCAGCGGATAAATGGATAGCCATAATGTATCGGTATGCTGCTTGCGCAGACTGGTCATCTGCATACCTGCCAGCAGAATAAATAGCAGATAGACAGCAACACCGAACCATGACTCCCGTGTCAGTAGAACCAGCAGCATTCCAAAGAGCACGAACCGGATCAGTGTAGGCAGCAGTTCACTGCGTACCAGTGTTTTGGAGACGAGGAAGCGGAAAGCCCGCTCCTGTTTCCAGGGCACCCGATTACCGGCAAAGGACAGCCAGCGACGGTGGTTGATCTTCCGTTCTCCGGTGGGCACATCCACAAACCAGCCCAGCATGCGCATAACCGCTGTCGCATGATTTTTCTCGGCAGCAATCAAGTGTTCCCAGGGAACCTGTGCCTTGCCCGGCATACGCAGCAGACCATAATAAATGGCAGCGCCAACGATCAGCACTAGGGTACCTGTCCATAGTGGCAGCCACAGATAGGCAGCCAGCAGTCCAATAACAGCTACGTATCTGAGCAGCCGGTAAATAACACGGACAGCATCACCATTGATACGCAGTTCCTGCCAGCTGCCATAATTACTTACTATTTTGAGCAGCAGCAGCAATACAAGTGTCAGCAGCAGCGGCTTGGGATCGGCAGCAGCCCGGATATAGAACGGCCAGGCAATCAGCGTCACCAGCAGTAGCCAGATGTACTTGCCGATCACTGCGCCACGCCAGCCAGGAGCAAAATATTCACGCATCCGTTTCTCCATCGGCAGCATAAACACGACATCAGCCGGACGCATATACGTTCGAACCGTACCATATACCGTCAGTGGAGTCAGCAGAATCAGCATGATCCAGTAGACCGGCAGACCCGGCGGCAGCTTTTGCAGAAACGTCGTGTACCAGGCGGCAAAAGCAATGAGCAGAAACAGGGTTACAACCGCCAGACCGCTCTGTATCACATACTGTGTATACGGGAGTATTTTGGACCAGAAATCAGCTCTGCGCTTCTGGCGCAATCGCAGCAGATCATTCATCGCTGACCGTCCATTTGGAGTCCTGAACCAGATCGTAGAAGATCTGCTCTAGCGGTACTCCCTGCTGACCCGTCTGCTCACGGATCTGTTCCAGTGTGCCCTGGACGATAACGCGTCCTTTGTGCAGCACGATAAATCGGTCACAATAATTCTCGATTGTCGACAGGATATGAGAGCTCAGTAGAATGGAAGAACCATTTTGCTTCGTTTCCACCATAAAGTCCAGCAGGGAACGAATACCAAGCGGATCCAGTCCCAGAAATGGCTCATCGATAATGTACAAAGGCGGTGCTGCTACAAAAGCGCACATGATCATAACCTTTTGCTTCATCCCTTTGGACAGATGCATCGACAGACTGTCTTCCTTGTCTCCCATATTGAACAGCTGAATCAGCCGGCGGGAGCGTTGCTCGTAATCTTCGGTACTGACATTATAGGCACGGGCAGTGAACTCCAGATGCTCGCGTACCGTCATCTCTTCATATAGCTGCGGCGATTCCGGTACAAAAGCCAGCGAAGCCCGATACTGCTGGGTATCTGCTGCCAGTGTTGAACCCTGGATCTTCACCTCTCCACCTTGCGGTGTCATTAGTCCGAGGATATGCTTCATTGTTGTACTCTTGCCTGCACCATTCAGGCCGATCAATCCGATCATCTCACCACGGCCAACTTCAAAGCTGATATCGTGCAGGACAGGCTTGCCATGACTGTAACCGCCGGTCAGGCGGTCAACGTTAAGTACAGATACCTGTTCCATCATTTATAACCTCACTTTTCATCCTGGGAAGCTTCACGTTTGGCTTTTAGCCATTTTGGTGCTCCCTTGCTTTTTTGGTCGGCTTTTCTTGTTTTGGTTCTGCCATCTTTTTTGGACGCTGCACCGTTTCGGCCAGCTGCAGGTTTGCTGCCAGAGACAGGTTTGGCTTTGTTTTCCGATGGCGTTGTACGTACTGGCTGTACAGCTGTCGGCTCTACAGCTTCATTCGGCTGTCCAGCCGGAGCCGTTTTCGCCGGGCGGGATGCTGCCGGCTTGCGTGCCGGACGTTTGACTTCATCGGTGCTGAGTACATGACCTGCTTCGAGCACCTGCTCCTGGAGATCAATATTCAGCGTCTCGGCAAATTTGCGCATAATAAAACGTTCGCGATCGGTGACAATCGAAGCGGATACGCCTTTTTTGCCCATGCGGCCTGTACGTCCACTGCGGTGTACATAGAACTCGGCGTCAAATGCCGGGTCCAGGCTCACTACCAGATTCAGATCCTCAATATCCAGTCCACGTGCAGCTACATCGGTTGCCACCAGTACCTGAATCTTGCCGGAGCGGAACTGGGACAGTACGGTGCTGCGGGTAACTTTGTCTGCATCGCCGTAAATCGCGCGTACTTTGAAGCCCAGATAATCCAGCTTGGACTCGATTTCGGCGATCAATTCTGTTGTATTTACGAATACGATCGAACGGGGGGCCTTGTAATGACGCAGTACCCGGCGCAGCGTATCGATCTTGTTGCGCTCTTCGGTTACAAAATACACATGTTCAATCGCAGATGCAGTATGGCGTTCCGGCTCAATACCAACAACAGCCGGGTCCTGCATATCCCGCTGAGCAACACTGCGAATCTGATCATTAACGGTTGCGGACAGGAAGACGAGTTGACGATCACGACGTGCGCTTTTGATAATACGCTGCACATCGGCGCCGCCGCCCAGACCAAGCACCTGGTCGACTTCATCGACGACAATTACGTTCACTTCATGCATTTTCAGCTTGCGCATATTGATCAGTTCGTTGATACGTCCCGGTGTACCTACCGCAATATGCGGATGACGTTTCAGTTTCTCGACCTGACGCTTGATTGCTGCGCCTCCGATCAGTCCCAGCGTCGTAATGCCGCATTCCTCGCCGTAACGTTCGCTTTCGCGGACAATCTGCATCGCCAGCTCCTGCGTAGGCGCCAGAATCATGGCCTGCATCTGTTTGCGCTGTGGATCAATCTTCTGCAGAATCGGCAGCAGATAAGCGAGGGTCTTGCCGCTACCTGTCTGGGACTGGGCGATAATATCCCGGCCTGCCAGCATCAGCGGAATGGTCTCCTCCTGTACCGGAGAAGGTGTTGTAATACCATAACGAGTCAGTGCATCGTTAAATACTTCTTCAATGCCGAGCTCGAGAAAATTCAATTTTGATTCCATGGGTTTCATCCTTTATCGTTCAAGTTAAAGTGTATGCAAATCAACGGACACAGCCAGAATCCTTACAGAGCACCATACCTTATCATTATATCAGCATTTGGTGCAAATCCGCACGGCAATATGCATTTCCTGATCGCGGGTTATTTGCGGTCAAAAAAGCGGTACGTCAGCCGGTCGACAAGCCGTGGACCAAGCGCATACAGCCGCAGGCCAAAAGCGGCAATCCCCGGCAAATCCGATTCTTCTTTCTTTTTGCGCATTACGCGTACAATTTCCCGGCATACCCGTCCGGGCGGCAACATAAATCCACTTACATTGCGTACATATTCACCAGAAGGATCTGCCCGGTCAAAAAAGGCCGTACTGATCGGTCCCGGATTAATAGAAGATACGGTAATCCCCGTACCGCGCAGCTCCTGGCGAAGCGAGTTGGTGAAGCCGAGCACGGCATGCTTGGTCGCCGTATAGGCTGTCGATTTGGCTGTCGCAAATTTGCCGGCCAGCGAAGCCACATTGACGATCTGTCCACTGCCTGCCGCCAGCATAGGGGGCAGTACCGCCTTGGTGCAGCGGACAATCCCCATATAATTCACATCCATCATCTCGCTGTATTCCTCCAGCTCCATCTCCTGGATACTTTTGAACTGACCATAGCCTGCATTATTGAGCAAAATATCAATCCGGCCATACTTGTCCATGATCTGTCGAACCACCTGCTCGATCTCTTCGGCATTCTGCACATCCATACGCATCACCTCGTGCGGTCCGTTAAGTCCGCGCGACAGCTGAACCAGCTTGTCCTCGGAGCGCGCAGTCAGTATCGGAATAGCTCCCTGCTCCAGCAGCAGTGGCGCTACTCCTGCGCCCAATCCACTGGATGCGCCTGTTATCAATATCACTTTATTTTCCAGATTCATACCGTTCCCTCCAGTCTCTTCTATTCTAAGAGATTCATCATCAGATATCCAGCAGACAGCACCAGGGCTGGGCTGCAGAGAACACTCTTGACTCTTGCACTTTTTATCTACTGGAATATTCATACCCATTAGAGGAATTTTTCACCTGATTATCCAGTAAGCTTATGCTATATTGAAATGGATAGCTTAGACTCTGTACAAACTATAAAAATAACTGACAGATAGGCAACAATGCACAAGGGGGATATAATGATACACTGCCATGTTTGTGGTGCACCACAGCAGGAAGATGCAGTTTTCTGCAGCCGCTGCGGTGCCCGACTCGCTGCGGAGACAGAAAGAGATCATACCGATGCGGATCAGCCTGCTGCAGCTGCGCCAGACGCACTCGATCTGTTGCTGCAAAAAAACACCATACCGGATTCAAAGGATACCGCGGAACCGGCTGCAGTCGTCGCAGAAGACACACCGACTGCAGCGAATACCGGGAATCTGCTTCCACCCCGGCGTTATTCCCGTCATCCGATGATGTGGATCACGCCCATTCTACTGCTGATTATTATAAGTGCCGTGCTATGGTGGGCCTATCAGCATGAGCTGAAGCAGAATCAGCAGGCGATCCAGCTGCAGCAGCAAGCCCAAAAACTGGCGCTGCAGGGCAAATACAAAGAAGCTGCAAATACGATGACCCAGGCGCATGATCTGCGGCCGGATGAGACTTCATTTGTCACCGATCTGAATCTGATCCAAAAGGCAGACCGGCTCCATACCAAGCTGACTGCTGTCTCCGGACGATTGAAGAACAATCAGCTGGGCAGCGCCGACCATTCTCTTGGCATTCTGGAAAAGGAACTATCAGGACGGACAGAGCCTCTATTCCAGGCAGAGCGAAAACTAGCCGAACAGAATCGGAATCAGTTATCGATTCTTACGATCAAAAAAGAACTAAACAACCTCAATGACGTCGAATCGCTTGCCTACAAGCTGGACGAAGTAGACCGGCTGGACAGCAAAGATGCCAAAGAAGTACATGATCTGATCATCAACAAAATCGTGCTGCTTACGCTTAAACAGGCTGAAGAGCTAATCCAGGACAGCAGTTTTGATGAAGCTGCCCAGATCGTACAAACCGCGATCCAGTATACCGGCTCCCAGGAAAAACTCAAAGATATGCAGACCCGGATTCGTTCAGAACAGCAAGCCTTCGAAAAAGCCGAACAGGAGCGTATCCGCGCTGCCCAACAAATGGCCGAAGCCGAAGATCTCAAAAACCGTACTGAAGGCGTACAGGTCAGTCAGGTCACCACCAACGTTACCGAGTATGGCGATCTGGAGACGACCGGCATTGTGGAAAATACAGCCACACAGCCGATCTATGGCATTACGATTCATTATTCCCTGTATGATGCGAGCGGCGCGTATCTCTCCTCTTCTACGACATCCACAGATCCTTACTATTTGGAGCCGGGAGAGAGTGCTTCCTTCAGCGCCTATGACTACGGGTACGGCTGGTATGATCAGGTACAGGTACAGCTCGATCAGGTAACCTGGTATTTGGATGAAGGAGGCTCCCATGAATAAAGGATGGATGATCAGTATCGTATCCAGTGTAATCATTATTGGCGCCGGTCTGGGTGGCTATACCTATATCAACCGGACTGTACCGGCACAACTAACAACCAAACCGCTGCTGGCGGTCACTTCATCATCAGCAGCATCCAAACCGAATTCACTCAAAACAATCATTCATGAAGCACAAAAAAAGGTAGTCATGATCCGGCAGGAAGATGGCATTCTCGGTTCAGGCTTTCTGTATAATACATCCGGTGATGTGATTACCAATGCGCATGTCGTTGCCGGTACCAAAAAGGTAGAGATCAAAACTGCAGATGCCCGGACGCTGGATGGTACCGTTATCGGCATTGGCACGGACACCGATATTGCTGTCGTAAGAGTTCCCGAGCTGGCAGATACCAAGCCGCTATCGCTGGCTCCTTCTTCCAAAGCCGATGTAGGCGATGATGTGCTCGCTTTGGGCAGCCCGCTTGGATTTCAAAATACGGTAACAACCGGTATTATTAGCGGCGTCAATCGCGATCTGACTATCGATCCGTACATCTACCGAAATCTGTATCAGATCTCTGCACCGATCGCACCCGGAAACAGCGGCGGACCTCTGATCGATGCTTCCACCGGCGAAGTGATCGGTATTAATTCGGCTGCTGCCACAGAATCGAATTCGATCGGCTTCAGTATTCCGGTCTCCGAAATACGGGATATGGTTACTGAGTGGTCGGCACATCCTGTACAGAATCTGCCGGAGACCGCATCCACGGATACCGGTGCTGGCAAAGAACAGCTCTCACTCACCGATGAAGGGGAATATCTGGTGAGTTACTTTTATGACAGTCTGAATGCCCGTGACTATGTTACAGCCTATTCCCTGCTGGGCAGCCGCTGGCAGGGCAAGCTCGCTTATGCGAAGTTCCGTGAAGGCTATCTCAATACCGGTACAGTCACTGTCGATCGTATTTCTTCCGAGCGTAGTGGTGATCAGGCGATCGTATCGATCCGGATTACTGCTGAAGAACGCAAGGATACAGGCACCGTCTATACCTCCTATCAAATCAATTACACCGCCGGATACGAGAATAATGTACTGAAGATCCTCAGCGGCAAAGCCGAGAAAGTCAAATAACTCCCCTTCTGTACTGGAGAGTCCGACCGTCTATATGAATATCTATCCTGCTCACTTGTACAATCCTCATTAAAGAATATACAGACACAAAAAAAACGATGTCATAATGACATCGTTTTTTTTCTTTGCCTTATCGTGGATCAGGATACCATAACCTGAATATCCAGTTCGCCAATACCTTCCATGATCAATGGAATAGTCAATGCTTTGGCTGACGTAAAAGTGATTGCACTGGTTTTCATTACTTTTGGAGGCGTAATATCTACGGTTACACCCTGGTTGGACAAAATAGTACTTGCGTTACCGCTGATCATATTGCCGAGTTCGGAAATAGCACTTTGGCCCATCTCGTCCATCTCTGTCATTACAAATCCGCCCATCATCGCCGAAACCATCCGCAAAGCTACACTTTCATGAATACCAAAGATAATATCGCCGCTCATTTGCCCGGTCATGCCGATCTGGATCCAGATATGATTGTCTGCCATCTCAATATCCTTGATACCCAAACTTCCGGTAGAAGGGGCTACCTGAACCACCTGTCCGATAACCAACCTTGCTGCTTCCAAAAATGGATTAATAACTTCCGCCTTCATACTTTAATACTCCCCTCTACTTATGGGTTACTATTTTAAATGAAACTTATGACCTATGAATTGTAATGTTATTATAACTTATAACCTAGGACAATTCATCCAGAAACATTGAAACATTTCAAATTTAATTAAAATTGTTTTGAAAATAAGGCTTTCATCGATGCTGCAATGTCGAATACTAGGCACAAAGAATGGTGTGTTTGTTATTTTATAGGTCCAATCGACTGCCTTTTTATTATTATCGGATAGTAAGAGGGTTTTATGTAGATTAGAATGAGCTCAATAAATCGGTTTGGGATAATTATTTCGTATATTTTACAAAAGTAATGAACATTCACTCACGAATGGGTGTTCTATCGCATTGCCGCTTTTTCGGGAATCACCTATAATTTAATAATAGGTGTACATAAGGAGGAACTCATGAATATCAGTCAATTGGAGACATTATTGACCATTTCGCGGACGATGAGCTTCCGTAAGGCAGGTGAATTGCTCAATCTGACACAGCCTGCGGTCTCCGCTCAAATCAAAAGCCTCGAAGATGAATTCAAGACCCTGCTCGTCAACCGCAATCAGCCGGTTACGCTTACGGATCAGGGTACCGTATTTCTAGAGCATGCCGAACAGATTCTGGCTATTGTAGAACAGCTCAAGCAGCGGCTGTCCGATCTGGATGAGACTCCTCAGGGACGCATTTTGCTGGGGACCACCACATCGATCGCTATTCAGATTCTGCCGCGGGTATTATCCTATTTTCAGAATCAGTTCCCGCTGATCAAGACCATGATTCATTCGATGTCTTCCTCGCAGGTCTATCATAGTGTAGAAAACGGGATTGTGGATGTCGGCATCGGTTATCTGATCGAGCGCAATCCGAATCTGGAGACGTCCATCCTCTATTATGATATGTTCGAGCTGGTCGTCTCTCCCCAGCATTCCCTGGCACGTACCCGCAAGGCCACGATCCACGACCTGGAGAATCTTCCCCTGATTATGCTGTCTCCGGACACCGTAGGCAGACGCTTTGTCGATGATGTATTCAAAACGCACCAGATTGAGCCACAGGTTATCATGGAGCTGTCCAGCAGTGAGGAAGTGAAGCGAATGGTCGAGATCGATCTTGGCGCAGCGATCATTTCCAGACAGTCCATTACGAGTGAACTGAAGCACGGAACGCTCGTTATGATTCCGATGCCCGAGTTTGAAGTCAGTCATCCGGTCGGCCTGATCTACAAATCCGGTCGTTATCTCAATTCGGCAATGCGCCAGTTCCTCAATGATCTAAAAGGAATGCCGGAGGATCATTTTACGAGTCCGGAATAAATTAGCCAAAGGAGCGGTTGATAGATGAGATTTGACTTGCACACCCACCATTACCGCTGCGGTCACGCAGTCGGTGATATTCGTGATTATATCGAGGCTGCGATTGCCGCAGACCTTCAGGTGATCGGAATTTCCGACCATACACCGTATTTTGGTTCCAAAGAGGAACAGCCCTTCCCCAATACAACAATGGGCAAGAGCGAACTGAAAAATTATGTACAGGAAGTACTGGATCTGCAAAAAGAATACGCCGGTAAAATCGATGTACTGCTTGGCATCGAATCGGATTATTTCCCTGACCATGCCCAGCTGTATCAGCAGACACTGTCCCAGTACCCTTTTGACTATATTATTGGCTCTGTGCATTTCAGCGATGGATACAGCATTTTTGACCGTACCCGCTGGGAAGGCATGGATACGGCAGCCCAGGTAGCTGCCAAAACGGAATATTTCCGTCTGATCGGCGAATCGGCCAAAAGCGGCATGTTCCAGATTCTCGGTCATATTGATGCCATGAAGAGTAATTATCCCGCTTTTACAGAGATTCAGGCTCCACAGGCACTGGACCAGATGCTGCAGACGATCGCTGAATCCGGGGTTGCTATCGAGGTGAATACATCCGGCAAGATCAAAGTATGCGGACTATGGCATCCTGTAGACGATATTCTGGAACGTGCCCATCATTTTGGTGTGGAGGTTTCTTTTGGTTCGGATTCCCATATTGCCCAGCGCGTCGGAGACGATCTGGATCTGGTCGCACAGAAGCTGCGCGATATCGGCTACACCGAATGGGTCTATTACAAACAAAAACAGCGTCAGGCTGTTGCCCTGTAACCAACCGAATAGCCATCATAAGCAAAAAAAGAGGACCTGCGCTATGCAGGTCCTTTTACATGTATCAAAAAGGGGGTCTTGTCATTCATCATACAGTCAGCTTGTTAGAATCGGATTGCAGCTGTATTGCAGTTAAATGACAAATCGGTAACTTTCCCGTGTCTGTACCGCCTATTTACAATATGCATATCTGTATTATGTCTGCGATGCTACCACTTTGCGCTGACGGTTCACCAGCAGGATACTTGCAGCGACAAGGCTTAATGCTACGAGCGCCCACAGGGAAATATGCTCACCCAGCCACACTGACGACAGAACGACGCCAAATAACGGCGTAAGGAACAGATACATAGATACTTTGCCCACTTCATTGTATTTCATGACCATGTTCCAGAGGGCGAACGCTCCAGCAGAGACAATAGACAGATACAGCAGCATGCCAACCCCTACCAGATCCCATTCAAAAGGAATCGGATTACCCGAGGCACAACCAAGCACCAGCAGCCCCAGACCGCCCCAGAACATCTGACGGCCAGTCAGACTGATTACCGGCTCTACAGCAGCCTCCCGGCGTGCCAGCACATTACCTACACCTCCGGACAGCGCAGACAGCAACATCAGCAGTTCAGCCAGTCCGAAGACCAGCCGAAGTTCATTGCCCTGCGCCATGCCCATCACCGTAATACCGGAGAATCCGAGCAGCAGGCCTATCCATTTGCGAGCAGACAGCTTTTCTGTTCGTTCCATCCAGCGTACGGCCAGCAATTGGAACAGAGAGGTTGAGCCGGCAATAATAGACATCGTAATACCCGAGCCCAGCCCCAGTGCAGCATAGACCAGAATATACTGCAGTAGTGTCTGCAGCAGGGCCAGCATGCTCAATCGTCCAGCTGGTATCTTCGGTATTTTCTGTCCACGCGGCTTGAGCATATAAGACAGCAGGATCAGCAGCAGACCAGCCAGCGCAAACCGGTATCCGGCGAACAGCCACTGAGCAAACAGATCATGGGAACCAATACCCAGATGCTGATAACTAAGCTTGATAAAAGGCAGTGCACTTCCCCACAGAATGACAGCAATCAGCGAACTGACGAGTACACCGACCGGACTGGTAAACCAGCGTTCACCGCTCATGAAGAAACGGAACCGCCAAGATCATCGCGCACCTGCGAATGCATGGCAGCCCGTTCCTTGCGCAGCATGAATTCGCTGTTGGCTACCGAATACACGATAATGCCCATCTCCTGCCAGTAGCTTTTGATACCCGGATTGGCGGGCGGCTGCTGACGCATCCCGTTTTTTTCCAGTACCCGTATCGACAGCTGATTTTTCACATGACAGCGGCCTACAATATGAGACAGTCCCATTTCTTCAAATCCGAATGTCACCAGGCGACCTACCGCTTCCGTTGCATAACCTTTGCCCCAGAAGGGCTGGGACAGGGCAAATCCAATCTCGGCCCGGGCTGCATGTTCATCCCATCGCTGAAAAGAACATACGCCATACATTGTACCGTCTTCTTTGGAAGTGACTGCAAAATGAATCGATGTCATGCTGCGAAAAGCTTCCTCTACTCTTCGGCCCAGACGATCCGGCTGCAGTGCCTGATATTCCTTGATCTGGGGCGAACCGTACAGATACGTAATCACTTGCGGATCACTGGCATATTCCCACCAGCGCTCAATATCATCTGCAGTCAGACGACGCAGAATCAGTCGGTCTGTATCCAGCTCGGGGATTCCTTTTTTCAATTCCTCTTTACTAAGCATCGCCATTGCTTGTTTCCTCCCTGAGCTCAGGTCTGCAGTCCCCGGTACACGCCGGTGCGCAGCTCCTTGATATAATAATCCAATGCAGGAATCCCTGCTGCCCGCGCATCCGCTACTGCCTGTTCAATATCGTATGGCACACGGGCGAATTGCAGATAATAAGGCGATTTCTCGTCAGACAGATAATCTCCTTCCAGAATAGCATAAGATGCCTCCGGCAGGTCGAGCGGATTACCTATACTCCCTGTATTAAATAACATTCGGCCTTCCAGATACTGCAAATATGCATTATGAATATCTCCATAACCTACGATATCCGGCACTCGCGGTGTAGAGGTCTCTTCACCGGGTACAGGAGCAAACATCGCCAGGCGCTGTTCCAGCGAATCCCACGGCTGCACACGCTGGAATACACTTTCCGGCGATGCATGTACGAGTGAGACCAACCGACCGCTCAGCATAAAATCATGCCGAAGCGGTAGTGAATCCAGATAATCGAGACGCTCCGTACCCAGACGCTGCGCATGCCAGCCAAACAGCTCGTCATCTCCGCTCATCCTTACAATCAGTTCTTCCCAGTTGCCGCGAATTACGACTTCGCAGCGCTCTCGTACACTGTCGGTAATACGGACAGTATCCGGTCCTTTGCCGACAAGATCTCCCAGACAAAAAATACGCCGGATTCCGCGGCGTTCGATATCCTCCAGCACCGCCTGCCAGGCAGGATAGTTGCCATGAATATCAGATACAAGTGCAATGCGTTCCATCGTTTTCCTCCATTTCCGGCGCTGCTTATTCCGGCTTTCTTTTCAGGGTAAAAATGGTCAATTCCGGACGGCACATAAAACGGACCGGCAGCTGGGACATGCCGATCCCCCTGTTTACATACAGCGGCAGCTGCCGTGTTGGTCCGGCCTGATACCAGCCCATAATATATTTGCGTGATCCTCTTGGTGTAATAACCGCTCCGAACATTGGCAGCCGAATCTGGCCGCCATGACTGTGCCCGGACAGCTGCAGATGAAAATTCAGCTCTGCCGGTATACGGTCGGCATAGTCGGGTTCATGCATCAGCAGAATCCGGCAGGCTTCTGCGGGTATGCCTGCTGCTCCTTTATGTATATCCGGATTGCCAAGCAGCTGATCATCCAGACCGGCAATCGCCAGTACGCCATCTTCCCGGCGAATCTGATGATGATCATTCATCAGCAATCGGAATCCGCCCTGCTCCATCATACGCGATACAGCGAGTGCATCCTGCAGATAGTCATGATTGCCAAGCACTGCATATTGTCCGAGTGGAGCCTTCATCCGCCGGAGCGCTCCGATACCGGGCTGCAGGACAGATGAATCGTCATCGACCATATCACCGGTAAAACAAATCATATCCGGTTGTTCCGCCATAATGATATCGGCCAATTTTTCCAGATCCTTGGCATGATTGCCAAGTCCAAGATGCATATCGCTAAATTGTACCAGCTTCATCCCATTCAGACTGGGTGGCAACTGTGGCAGTTCCAGATCGATATATACTTTTTCCAGCCAATTGGGTTCACCAAGCCATGTATAGCCAGCTCCACCTGCGCCCAGTGCTGCCAGCGCAGCGGCACTTCCTTTGAGAAATTGTCTGCGTGTCATTGAATATAGACCAGGCTTGATCAGAGAACGAACTCTCCTATGGCCTGCTGCATTTAGTGTGTATAGATCATTCAGGCGAGGCCCCTCCTTCTCCGCTTGGCTGTCTTCAGCTCTATTCATTACAGACAGACCTGCCAGATGCTCAGGTCTGTCCATCCATAATGATTATTGTGCCGAATCCTGCAGCCTTCGTCAAATTCGGGATTACCAGTCACTGCAATTCATTTGCCTGCGCCGCCTGGAACGTAATCGTGAGCTGCTGCTCTTCCGCTGCTTCATAAGCTTCCGCCAATCCGGACTGCTGAATCTTCTCTTTGGATACTTCACGATAGATCAGTTGCACCTCGACCGGCTCGCGAAAAGGAAACGGACTCAGTTTAATCATACCCGGCTCTGTCCATTCCGGCATAATGGTCTGATGATCCGTAACATCGAGCTTTTTGCCGACCGCAAATCCGTCTTTCCACCAGTCCTGTTCCTCGCTCTTGTTAACTCCAGGTTCATTGAGACAGGCATACAGTGACAGATCATCACACAGCTCCAGCACGGAGCGGTGATAAGCCAGCTCGTCATCCGCCGGGGACAGCTGCTCACGGATACGTTCCTGACGTTCTTTTTCCTCCTGCAGGAAAGCCTGGCAAAATGGATCTTCCTCGCCATAGTGGCTCACCAGCGCCGTATAATGCAGGCTTGCCAGCAATGCGCCATACGCGCTCATTTCTTCCAGCTGGCTAATGCCATACCGGTAAAAGACCAGCTTGGCCGGTTCCGGGAAATTCATAAATGTAAATGGTTTTTCCTCCGCGTCATTCCATACCGGAATCTGATCCAGCGGAATCCATCCTCGATCATGCTGTTCACAGCCCAAAAGGACCTCATCCCAGCGCTTCGTATCCCGAGTTGGACCCGAATCCATATGTCGTGAGAATTCTCCGGATAATCGTGCATGATCATGTTGCCGGATCATAATAAAAGAGTGTTCGCGTTCTCGGCATATCATAGCCATAACCCCTCTCTACCTGCATTATGTAAAAGATTTATATCTAATATATATCCTTAACGATGCGTTTCCAACCAGCCTGCTGCGTAATCGACCAGTCCACGCTGGGATAACAGACGTGCATTGGCACTGCCTATTTTTCCCTGTTTCCACAGATGGGGACAATCCGCTTCAAAGTCACTGCCAATCCGGTCAAAATCATCCGAATCAAAATTGAGATCCTTGAAGCTGATCCATTGTTTGCCCGATTTTGTCATGACCGGTGCATTCATCTCGATCTCCTTTTTACCATGCCAATCGGCCATGAATTCGGCGAGATGGATAGAGGTGTTGGTCAGATAATCGGTACCCAGCATCAGTACATGACCATCTGCATCATACAGCTTCTGCAGGGGCGAAGCACTGCCCAGCCCATAGTCCAGACTATGATCTTTCATCCATTCCTGAGCATGACGTCCACAGGCGGCAAAAGAGACGTGGGGATGATTGCTGCGGATGACGCCTTTTTGCTTACGAAAAGTTTCTACGATTACGCCCATTCCCGAAGTGACGGTAAAGTCAGGATCGTAGGCAGGTGTACTCTCGCAAATCAAATCCCACCACTTGGGATCGGCAGGCGGGTATTTCCAGAGCTTCGGATGGGTAAGCTGTGAAGTCTGTGTAGGCACCATCAATGTACCTTCCTCTCCAAGCACCTGTTCCAGCGCCAGAATAACGGTCTCTGCCGCGCCGGGAATCCATCCTCCTATACTTTTCAGGGACGAGTGCAGCAAAATATTCATACCTTGCGTTACGCCCAGTGTCCGGAATTCGGCGACTAACTGATCAAAACTAATCGGTCTTTCACTAATCATGTATATTCCTCCGCTAATCATATGTATAAAAAAGCGGGCTTCGCGTTATACGCGTCACCCGCTTGTTCGGAGCAGAAGGCTGCTCCTCCTATAATGCTGCTGGCTGCTGCTTATTATACACTCAACCAGCGCTTGAACATACGTTTGTTGGTTTCTTTGTTCAGATCGGCAATCGAAGTCGTGAGCGGAATTCCTTTTGGACAGGAACGCACACAGTTCTGTGAGTTACCACAGGCTTCGATACCGCCTTCGCCCATAATAGCATCCAGACGCTCTTCAGCGTTCATTTCACCTGTTGGATGTGCATTGAACAGACGAACCTGGGACAACGGCGCAGGACCCATGAATTCGGTTTTGTCATTCACATTCGGACAGGCTTCCAGGCAGACGCCACAGGTCATGCATTTGGACAATTCGTAAGCCCACTGACGTTTGTTCTCTGCCATGCGTGGACCCGGACCCAGATCATACGTGCCATCGATCGGAATCCATGCTTTGACCTTTTTCAGAGCACCGAACATACGGCTGCGGTCGATAACCAGGTCACGAACAACCGGGAATGTTTTCATCGGCGCGATCGTGATTGGCTGCTCGAGCTTATCAACCAGTGAGGAGCAGGCCTGGCGCGGCTTGCCATTGATGACCATAGAACATGCGCCACAGACTTCTTCCAGACAGTTGGATTCCCAGCATACTGGTGCGGTATCCTTGCCTCCACTGTTAACCGGATTACGCTGAATCTCCATCAGCGCACTGATTACGTTCATGCCGGGACGGTATGGTAATTCGAACTCTTCCGCATAGGATGGGCCATCCGGCTTGTCCTGACGGGTAATCACGAATTTCACTTTGCGGCCTGTTTGCTGTGTGGTTTGATTCTCAGTTGAAACTGCTTCCGCCATGGGTAATGCCCCCTTCTATCATTCACATTAATCTGAGTGTTCATTCGATATACTCACGACATGTCAATTGCATTCAAGCGACAGTTCCATAAGAGCTTAACTTAGCTCTTGGAATAGTCACGTACACGAGGAGGGATCAGGGACACATCGACTTCTTCATACGAAATCTGCGGTCCATCCGGTGTCCAGGTGGCTTTGGTTGTTTTGAGGAAGTCTTCATCGTTACGTACCGGGAAATCAGGCTTGTAGTGGGCTCCACGGCTCTCGTCACGCAGCAGCGCGCCAAGGGTCATCGCTTCGGCCAGCTCCAGCATGTTCCACAGCTGACGGGTAAAGGCTACTCCCTGGTTCGTCCAGCGGGAGGAGTCATTCACGTCAATATTGCCGTAACGTTGTTTGAGTTCCTTAATCTTATTTATCGTCGCTTGCAGCTTATCATTGTAGCGTACAACCGTCATATTATCAGTCATCCACTCGCCAAGTTCCTTGTGGATCACATAAGCATTTTCTTTACCATTCATGCCAAGCAGACGCTCGTATTTCTCTTCATGATGCTTGCGTGCCTGATCATACAGACTCGTTGGCAGATCAGCAGAAGATTTTTTGAGGCCTTTTACATATTCGACCGCTTTCGGTCCGGCTACCATACCGCCATAGATGGCAGACAGCAGGGAGTTGGCGCCCAGACGGTTGGCACCATGATACTGGTACTCACACTCGCCGGCAGCGAACAATCCCGGAATATTGGTCATCTGGTTGTAATCGACCCACATGCCGCCCATGGAATAATGGACTGCCGGGAAGATCTTCATCGGAATCTTGCGTGGATCATCGCCCATGAATTTCTCATAGATTTCGATGATTCCGCCGAGCTTCACATCCAGTTCTTTTGGATCTTTATGGGACAGATCCAGGTAGACCATGTTCTCGCCATTGACGCCCAGCTTCTGATTGACACAGACATCGAAGATTTCGCGGGTTGCGATATCACGAGGCACCAGGTTACCGTAGGAAGGATATTTCTCTTCCAGGAAGTACCATGGCTTGCCGTCTTTGTATGTCCAGATCCGTCCGCCTTCACCACGAGCCGATTCGGACATCAGACGCAGCTTGTCGTCGCCGGGAATCGCTGTCGGGTGAATCTGGATAAACTCACCATTGGCATAATGTACACCCTGTTGATATACAGCGCTTGCTGCAGTACCCGTGTTAATAACCGAGTTGGTCGTTTTGCCGAAGATAATACCGGGACCACCACTCGCCAGAATAACCGCATCTGCACCAAACGTAACAATTTCCATGGAGCGCAGATTTTGTGCAGCGATACCGCGGCATACGCCTTCGTCATCCAGTACCGCATTCAGGAATTCCCAGTTCTCATACTTGGTTACGAGTCCAGCTGTCTCCCAGCGGCGCGCCTGCTCATCCAGTGCGTACAGCAGCTGCTGACCGGTAGTTGCACCGGCAAAAGCGGTACGGTGATGCTTGGTGCCTCCGAAACGGCGGAAATCCAGCAGACCTTCCGGTGTACGGTTGAACATAACGCCCATACGGTCCATGAGGTGAATGATACCAGGTGCAGCATCACACATCGCTTTGACCGGAGGCTGATTGGCGAGGAAGTCACCACCATATACGCTGTCATCAAAATGCAGCCATGGTGAGTCGCCTTCCCCTTTGGTATTAACCGCACCGTTGATACCGCCCTGCGCACATACGGAGTGCGAGCGCTTTACCGGTACGAGTGAAAATAAATGAACGTGAACGCCGGCTTCTGCCGCTTTGACGGTGGCCATCAGACCGGCCAGACCGCCGCCCACGATGATGATATTGGATGTTGCCATAAGAAATTACCCTCCCCTTTAACCTGCTTGCCCCTGAACGACTGTGAATACGGTTTGCTATCTAACCTGACAGTCCTGTTGAATACTGTTTAGGATAAGACGAACCTATGACACAGCGGCAGGGTCATTTATGCGATAAAATGACGAATGCTTTGAAATGCAACGGTTGGGTCTTGGAAATCCATATTACGGAATGCTACCAGAGACAGAACGAACATAATCGATACGATCACAAACAGCGCCATACAGATGTATGAAGATACGCGCTGCGATCTTGGGCCTACTGTGATTCCCCATGTAACGAGGAATGACCAGAGACCATTGGCAAAGTGGAACGAAGCCGCTATCACACCAATCGTATACAGTACGAATGTAGCCGGGTTGGTGACGATATTATGCATGATGCCGCCCAGCTCCTCATGCGTCACATTGCCAAGTGCAACCTGGAAGCGAGTGTCATATACGTGCCATGCGATGTAGATAAAAGTAATTACACCGGTTACACGCTGGAGCGTATAGCGCCAGTTGCGCTCATTTCCAAAATGAGCATTGTTCGGCTTGGCCTGGTATGCGATATACAGACCGTAGATGCCATGATAGAGCAGTGGAAGAAAAATAAAGAAGGTCTCCAGAACAAGTACAAGTGGAAGACCGTTCAGAAATTTCACTCCGGCATCAAAAGATTCCTTTCCTCCTTCGTAGGCGGAAAAGTTGGTGATCAAATGCTCCAGAAAAAATAAACCGAGCGGAATGACCCCGAGCAGTGAATGCAGCCTTCTGGCGTAAAAGCCTTTCATGAATGACGTTCCCCTTTCCTAATAAGAGCGTTTTCATATCGACAGGCATATTAAAATGCCGCCTAGACCCGGATGGACAGGCAAGTATCGGACCTCTATCCATCCTTGCTAGGAAGTTCCCCATCTTCCGTAGCTTTACAGCTTGTTCACGACTGTAAATAAGGAGTCGTATCATGTAATATCTTTCTTCCGTAAAAAGATATTCACATAACGTTCGTATGTGAACAAGTTGTGTCGCTTTTTATGTTACTCTAATTTGGCTTATAATGGAATTGCAATATAATTATTAAATGTTATAACTTTTTTGCATAAGAGAGGAGATTATTTCCCAGATGATAGAAGATTTAGATGTTTTTGCTGTCGTTGTCGAGCAATCCAGTCTGAATCAGGCCTCGAGGCTACTGAATTTGTCACAGCCTGCACTCTCCCGCAAAATAGCCAAACTGGAAGAACAGCTGGGTGTCGCTCTGTTTAACCGCAACGGCAAACGGCTGGAGTTGACCGCTATCGGCCGGCTCACCTACACATACGCTCTGGAACAGCGCCAGCAGCAGCTGCGTTTCCTCCAGAGCCTGAACCGCTACAAGTCTGAAGATCAGACAACTGTTACGTTTGGAGCCAGCCTGACTACACTGCAGACCACCATGCCGCCGCTGGTGCGCAGCTTTACAGAGAAGCATCCATACGCGGAGGTCAAGCTGATTACAGGCAAGACGCATGAGATTGTCAATGACATTCGTGACAAACGGGCTGATATTGGTATTGTCGCTTCCTCTATCCATGAGTCGGGCTTGGTCTGCGCACCGCTCTTTGACGACCATCTGGAATTGGTATTACCCAAAAATCATGCCCTTGCTGACAAAAAACAGCCTGATATGCAGGATCTGCAGGGGCTGCCGATGATTATGTTCTCCAAGGGTACGTGGTACCGCAAATTGATTGATGATGTCTTTCACCGCTATATGGTGATGCCTGATCTGCGTATGGAGATCGATTCTTTTGAAGCGATTGTACGGCTGCTGCCGATCTGCATGGCAGCAGCGCTGCTACCCCGCTCCTATATTGGTGAACAGCTGCTATCCAGCAATGAACTGGTCTCACTGCATATTCCCGAGCTGGAACAGACTCGCCGGACAACCTGCCTTATTTATAATGAAGCGGCCGAGCTGGGATCTGCTGCCCGCCAGTGGATTGCCGATACTACTGCCCGGTTTGATGATTCCTCGCGTATGATCAAGGACGCAAATATCCGTGTGGCTGATACGGCGCCCCGGCTGGAAAATGAAGAATGGTCGCCTTAAGATGACTTTCCTTTATAAAAGATCTATCATTTATCAAAAAATCCCGGCAGATCAGGAGCATTGCTGCTGCTCCGATCCTGCCGGGTACTCGCTATAGAACTTAGGTCCAGCCTGCTATGCAGTCTGTCATCAACCAATCATAATCTTGCCTTCGGCATACCGGAAAGGCTCTTTCTCCTGCTTCGGTGCCAGCGCATACGCCAGGGTAATCAGTCCCACACGTCCGGCGAACATTAATAGACAGATCAGCAACTTGCCTACTACCGTCAGATGCGGTGTCAGTCCGAGCGACAGACCTACCGTACCAAACGCAGAAGTAGCTTCGAATAAAACAGTCAGGAAATCGGTTGATTCTGTCATACTGAGAATCATCGTTGCCGTTATAACCAGCACCAGTGCAAAAATAACAATAGTGAGCGCTTTGAAGATACGTTCTTGTCCCAGCCGGAAGCGGAACAATACAACATCCTTGCGACCACGCAGCATGGCAAGTACGGCACCAAACATCAACAGGATGGTTGTCGTTTTGACACCGCCTGCCGTAGACCCTGGCGAGCCCCCGATAAACATGAATATAATAGTCAACATTAATGTTGCTTGCCGCAGCTGAGTCAGATCAATCGTATTGGCTCCAGCTGTACGAGTCGTAGTCGAATGGAACAAGGATGCCCAGAACTTACCTCCCCAGCTTAATTTGCCGAGTGTACCCGGATTGGTAAATTCAAACAGGAAAACAAGCACAAATCCGGCTGTCAGCAAAATACCGGTCATTAGCAGAACCGATTTGGTATGCAGGGACAGTCTGCGATTTTTGCGGAATTCAATCAGATCGGACAAAACGACAAATCCAAGGCCACCAAGCACAATCAGCAGAATAGCCACCAGATTCATAATCGGATCATCTACATATCCGGTCAGACTTCTATATCCACCAAACAGATCAAACCCGGCATTGTTAAACAGCGATACAGCATGGAAAATCCCAAAAAAGACAGCCTGACCGGGCGGATGATCCATCATCAGACGCAGGCTGAACACGATCGCGCCTGCCAGTTCAATGGCAAAGGAATAATAAAGCACTTTTTTGATGAGGCGTACGATGCCTTCCATATCACCCTGATTCATGGACTCCTGCAGAATCAGGCGCTCCCGCAGTGATATTCTCCGGCGGAAGACCAGGGCGATCAGTGTCGCCATCGTCATGAATCCAAGACCTCCGATCTGGATCAGACACATAATGACCGTCTGACCAAAGGTAGTGAAAAATGTCCCTGTGTCCACGACAACCAGTCCTGTTACACAGGTAGCCGAGGTAGCGGTAAAGAACGCATTGAGAAAACTCATCCCTACTCCGCTCTGATGCGACTCGGGCAGCATTAACAAAGTGGTGCCGAGCAAAATAATGATGACATATCCCAGCGCCAGTATACGCGGCGGCGTCCATACTCTCGTATTTCCTTTTAACTTCAAACTCATCTTCACCTTATGTACACCTCTGTTTGTCATGTTATTAAGTAATCGGTACAGGCAGCTGCAGCAATATCTATTTAAAATATGAAGCTTTATTCTTCTGCCCTTTCGTTTCTGTATCTTTAACCAGGTGCCTATTGATTATAATCTCTGTTTTATCGTATCACAAAGCTATTTTGCAATAGTTTACAGATTACGCTAAACTTGCATTATCTGCGCCTTTTGTCACGTAACACCCGAATCCTTTCTTTGATCCAATACGTATGGGCTGGTAGTTGAACGGACAAATTACATGATCGCACCAAGGAGGACATTATGAACCCAACAGGCAGGCCTGTGCAGCTCAAACCCAATTACAAGATACTGAGTATTCTGGCAGTAATCGCTCTGGTTATCTTTTTATTTACCCAGGTGATTCCGCTGACCGCTTCGGAGACGCTCGAAGTGGACCAGACCAATGTAATCAGTCAGGACAAGGCAATAGCCAGTGCCGATGCATTCAAAAATAATCTGCCACTAACGCCCGAAATGATCAGCAAGCTGCACTCCCCCAAAGCCAGCTATCATACCGATTCTGAGCTGAGCGGCTATGTAGCCAAGGAAAAATTAAGCCAGCAGTACAGCAAACAACTGGAAAAGCTCGCTCCCTATGATATATTCCGTGTACATTACAAAGCAGGCGGCTACCTCTCTTCCGTAGACATCGATGTACATATGAGTACCGGAAAAGTAGTCGCTTTTATGATCAAGACCGATTCGAATACACCGATGGATAACAGCAATCCATTGTCACCCAAACCGTCTTCCATTAATGAAGGCAATATGACACTGACACAAAAGGTCGAACAGGCCCGCCCTCTGTTGAAAACAATGGGCTATGATCCTGCTTCACTAGAGCTTCAGACCGATGGAGAATTTGGACTTGATTATACACTGCGTGATGGCGGCAAGCTCGGTGAAGCCCAGCTGCATCTCAAATTTACTTTTGAAGAAGGCGAACTGCGTTCGTTCCAGCCGGTACTGACACCGCCTGCTTCCTACACCCAGTATATTGAAAAGCAGACTTCACTCGCCTACTGGCTGACCTTTGCCGGTTATGGACTATTCACACTGGTACTCGGTGTGCTGGCGATTGTGTTCGCTTCATTGAAACGCAAGCATACTTCCTTCAAAAGAGGAATTGTGCTGTCCCTGATCTACTGTGCGGTATCGGTAATCAGCGTTGTGAATATGTGGCCTTATTTTGAAGCCAGCTTTGGTAGTCAAGATTATGGTGTATTCATGACATTGTTCCTCGTAGGCCTGCAGCTGATGCTGAACGTATTGATGGCTGTGCTGCTCTACTTCTCCCTGGTCGGCGGCGATGGCCTCTGGCGGGAACGCGGCATGAATATGTGGCCGCGCTCCAAAGAGGTAGGCTATGGCAAGTACGTACTGCATAGTGCAGCACTCGGTTATCTATTCGCTATTATTTTGCTGGGCGTGCAATCGATCATCTATCTGGTACTGGAAAATGCACTTGGTGTATTCTCGTCCAGTGATGATTCCAGCTCTCCTTATAATATGGCGATACCTGCGCTGCTGCCACTGCTCGCCTGGATGGCCGGCATTGGCGAAGAGGGCGTATACCGACTATTCGGGATCGGTATGCTGAAAAAACTGCTGCGTAATACCTTTGCCGCTTCGGTGATTACATCGATCATCTGGGCGCTCGGTCATACGCTGTATCCGATCTATCCAGTCTATTCCCGTCCGGTGGAATTATTGATTATCGGACTGCTGTTCAGTCTGGTCTTCCTGCGCTACGGCTTTATCGCTGTCGTATTCGCTCACGTGATGTTCGATACGATTCTGATGTCATTCAGTCTGATGACTGTCGGCGGAGCAGGCAATATTGCGCTAGGTATTTTCTATATTATTATGCCGGGTATTATTGCGTACATTATCTACCTGTTCACTCGCAACAAAGGCGTAGACAACGCGTATCCACCGTATACGCCACCGCAGCCGGGAATGCCGGTCTATACACCAACAGGGCAGCCGGATCTCGGACAGCCGCCGCATTCCTATTACAATCCTGGTGCGCCAACGCATCATGGACAGGGACTGCCGACTGATCCGAGCCGATTCCATCAATATCAGGAACCACAAGCACCTGCTGCACCGGTACAGCCACCTGTTCAACCGAACAAAGAACAGGATCAGCAGCTTGCGGATCATTCGCAGAATGTGAATCTTACCAAGCAGCCGGATCCTTCTGCTGCGCCACCGCAATCATCGATAGAACCAATTGAGCGGGATACTGAACAACCTTCCACTTCTACGGATTCGCTGCCATCACATGATGACGATACAGATAAATCCAAATAGTAACCAAGCAAAAACTGTATCCAATGTATCCAGCCTGTATAGGCACAGCTATTGTGTATAAAAATGGAGCGAGTGCACCAGAGAGCCAACGCTTTAATCAGGGAATATTATAGCTGTAAGATGAGTTTAATTACGACAACACTGAACCAAAAAGAAGAGTAGCCGCTATGGCTACTCTTCTTTTAATGCATCCAGAATTTGACGGGCGAGTTTATCGCCGATCGAGAGAGGCCGGAAGTCATCGACACTAGCTTCTCTTATTTTTTTAATGGAACCAAAATGCTTGAGCAGCAGCTTGCGCCGCTTTTCTCCGATACCCGGAATGCTATCCAATTGGGATACGATCATCGACTTGCCGCGCTGCTCCCGGTGGAACGTAATAGCAAATCGGTGAACCTCGTCCTGAATCCGCTGCAGCAGGTAGAATTCCTGACTGTCGCGAGCCAGATTGACCGGTTCAGCCGGATCACCGACCATCAGCTGGGAGGTACGGTGCTTCGCATCCTTGACCAGTCCACAGACCGGAATGAATATTCCCAGTTCGTTTTCCAGTACATCGGCAGCTGCAGAAATCTGGCCCTTACCACCATCGACTACAATCAGATCGGGCATCTCCAGATTCTCTTTGAGCACACGTTCATAGCGGCGGCGAATGACTTCACGCATTGTACCGTAATCATCCGCACCTTCAACCGTCCGGATTTTATACTTGCGATATTCCTTTCTGGCTGGCTTACCATCAATAAAGACGACCATCGCCGATACCGGATTGGAACCCTGGATATTGGAGTTATCAAACGCTTCGACACGATGCAAATTGTTCAGACCAATCGCCTGTCCCAGATTCTCGGCGGCTTTGGAAGTACGTTCTTCGTCACGCTCAATCAGGCGGAACTTCTCATCCAGCGAGACTCTGGCATTATCCTGTGCCATTGTAATCATCTGACGCTTCAGGCCGCGGCGTGGAATCAATACTTTGATACCGAGCCACTGCTGCAGCATCTGGGCGCTGCTTGGAGCATCCAGCTGATCTCCTCCGGCTGCTTTGACACTTTCCGGATCACTTGCATTTTGCTGGTCAGAACCCGACGCTTCAGTTAATTCAGCGGCTTCGGCTTCCATTTTGGCGGACTGAACAGCATATTCTTCGCCTGTCTCGGCAACGCGATCAGCCAGATCATTCATGCCTGTTGAGCCGTCTCCATCATTCGCGTTCAGACCTTCTTGTTCTGCAGTATCCAGTGCCTTGTCGCTGGCACTCTCCAGATCGGCAGAAGCTTCCATCGCCGGCAGCAGAATTTCCTGCGGCATTGCCGGGTTATCGCTATAATACTGGGTCACATACGACATAAAGTCGTTATACGGCTCTCCATAAAAAGGGAACACCGAAGCATGACGCTCGATCATTTTACCCTGGCGCACATACAGAATCTGTACACACATCCAGCCCTTGTCGACAGAGAAGCCGAATATATCGCGGTCCCGGGCATCTGCCATCGTAATTTTCTGCTTTTCCATCAGTGCATCAATATTGCGAATCTGGTCACGCAGTTCCTTGGCTCGTTCAAAATACAGATCTTCAGCGGCTTCTTCCATTTTGCGCTGCAGATCTTTTTTGATCTCTTCATGTCCACCGCTCAGGAAACGGGTGATCTCCTGACGAATCTCATCATAAGACTTTTCCGGCACTTCATATTCACAGGGCGCCAGACACTGTCCCATATGATAGTACAAGCATACTTCCTTGGGCATGACTTTGCATTTGCGCAGCGGATACATGCGATCGAGCAGCTTTTTGGTCTGCTGGGCAGCAAATGCATTGGGATAGGGGCCAAAATATTTAGCTTTATCTTTGAGCACACGCCGGGTCACTTCCAGACGTGGATGCTCCTCATTGGTAATTTTGATATACGGAAAAGTCTTGTCGTCCTTCAGCAGCACATTATATTTGGGCTGATGGGTTTTGATCAGGTTACACTCCAGAATGAGTGCTTCCATATTACTGCCGGTTACAATATATTCAAAATCGCGGATATCTGCGACCAGACGCTGGGTTTTGCCATCATGACTGCCTGTAAAATAAGACCGGACACGGTTTTTGAGCACTTTGGCTTTACCTACATAAATGATCGTGCCTTCCCGGTTCTTCATCAGATAACAGCCCGGCAAATCCGGCAGCAGGGCGAGCTTATGGCGGATATTCTCTATCGCCTGCTCCTGCTCGCGAATCGTTTCCATATGTGAATCCATAGACTTCTCCTTCCTGTCTTTCACTGGTGAATCTTGCGATTACTGGGTGTCTGTATATTATCGCAATATATGGGTCTCTTACTTTGACAAACAAACCTGCAGATAAGTTGATCTCAAAGGGTAAAGCAGCATTCCAGCGAACAATATAAAATAGCTAGAATAAAGGATCTGGAATAAGCTATCCAGATATCTAGAATATCCGCTGCGGAACAGGATTGGACCACGTCCTCCGGTTAAGCCTGGAGATCCTGAATGATTAATTGGAAAGGGGGATCTCCAGGCTTAAATGTCGTCCTTTGGTCCAATTCCTTTTCCTTCGCTCCGTGCTTGATTGCTGCTGCTTTTTTATCTATGCTGGTTTGTCTTCGTCAAAGAAAAAATCTCAAGATATATTATTGAGAGATAGGCAGACGGTATATTAACATGTATTACCCCTATAAGGGGGATTTGTATAAGGGATGGCGATTGTGTAGCCTCTATTACGGTATCTGCTGGTAATTCTAAACAATGGTTACAAGCATAGTGTGCGAATGAAGATCCTTATTAGAAACAAATTCGTTTTTAATGCCTTTTCTATTATAGCAGTTCCAGAAGGGAATCGGATAGGTTTATGGCAACATACGTTCTTGTAATTCATTGTTCAACTATTATTTGAAGATATATTTTAAAGAACGAATATACCATTACTGCATGCATCGGACAGAAAAAACCCCCGGTATTTACCGGGGGTTAGTGCAGTAGCGTCAGGCTGTTCCAAAAGGATCAGCTGTCTTATACTGCTTATCGTTATAGCGAGGCAAAATTATTGATGTTTTGCCAGGATGGATTTCAGGGAGTCTTTGGAGTTCAGACCTACTACTTTATCTACAGGTTGACCATCTTTGAAGAAGATCATTGTAGGGATACTCATTACGCCGAAACGGGAAGCTGTTTCAGGGTTTTCGTCTACGTTGACTTTAGCGATTTTTACGCTATCGCCCACTTCAGTTGCCAGCTCGTCCAGGATTGGAGCAAGCATTTTACAAGGACCGCACCATGGTGCCCAGAAGTCTACCAGTACTGTGCCTTGTCCTTCTACTTCATTTGTAAAGGATTGATCAGATACATTAACGATTGCCATGGAAATTTCCTCCTTGAATACCTTTATTTGAATTATTCATTATTTAAACAACTATAGAACCTATTACACCCCTATTATAACACAGGAATAGAGATTCCGAAACAGATAATACGAATTTATTATACTTATCTATATTTTAGTAACTATTATACTTTTAATTACTATAATTTAAAAATAGTAATTATTCACCCGGAATATCGCCACGTTTGTTCTCTCCACTAACACTGATTACGTCCACGAATGGAGCAATTCGGTTCATGAGACGCTCGCCTTTATACCGTTCTTCCCCGTCTTTGTTGGTGAAGCTAAGATGCTGCAGCAGCGCCTCCAACGAATAATTGGAAGTATAAAACGTAGGTTTGCGTTCCATCCGGTAATTCAGAATAGCTCCCAATACATGATCACGTACCCATGGATTCAGATTCTCTGCACCTATATCATCAAAGATCAATAGATCCGTATTTTTCATAATCTCGATCGTTTCTTTCATCCGGTTGTTATCCTGGAACATCGATTTCAGATCTTCCACAAATTCCGGCATATATACAATCACGCCGGTATAGCCGGCTTTGGCCAATTCATGCAGCATATAAGACATCAGAAAAGTCTTGCCGGTACCAAAATGTCCGACCAGATACAGCCCTTTGGCAGGCAGTCCATTCTGCTTTACTTCATTAATGTAATCAAAAATCTTCTTCACCGCCGGGACGCGTTCGATATCTTTGGAAACGATCTCCACAGCGTTATATCCTTCATTCAGCGCGCGATCATCCACATAAAAGCTGTGAATTCGCTGTCTGACCTGCTGTTCATGCTGTCTGCTCAGCTGCTTCTGGCAGGGTGTCTTGCGTTCATGCAGCCTGGCTCCTTCTTCGGAAGACTGCACACTTAGCTTGGTGTAATGCCCCTGAAAATCATTCGGGCATTGATCGAGTCCGGGACAATTGTCGCAGTTGCGCTGATCCCCGACATACTGGTACAGCTTGCTGAGATTGGTCATCAGCTCCTGATCGGTCAGCTCCGGATGCTGGCTGCGAAGCTCCAGCACCAGCGGGTCCGTGAACAGCTGCGTGGCAATCTTGTTCGATTGTTCCCGAAAGCGCGTACTCTTCATCTGCCGCAGCAGATCACCGATGGATTCCATGGTGTGTAGCCCCTTCCCGTTTGTTCAACTCTTACTTATAACTGTCTGAGGTATAAAAAGACAGCCATCTTTTCTCTATGCCCGCAAGTGCGTGCTATGCGGGGAATATGGCAGAACGAATGCGTAATAGATAGCATTCGTTCTGGCCAGCACCTGCTGTGTAGAACAGTCTTATCCGCCATTCTTGCCGGACTGCATCTGCTCTGCCATACGCAGAACTTCTGCCAGCTCCTCATCGGAGATACTGGACGTTTTCCCTTGCGACCCTTCCACAATCGGAATCTCCGGCTTGGTGCGTGCCGGCGTGCGTCCATAATTGCGTCCGGTGCGCTTGGCTGTTCCTCCTGCGGCTTCCTTGCTTTTCAGCTTGGCCTGATCGCTGATCCGCAGATCCAGCTTGTTCTGCTCGCGTACATAGCGAACCGCTTTTTCGTACGTATTGACCTGCTGGTTCAGCATATTCGTTACGATCCAGTCGACGAATTTGCTGCTCAGACGTTCACCTGGTTGGGACATTTTGACGGCCAGCAGATAATGAATAAGCACATTCATTACTTCTTCAGGTAGCTTATAATTAATATCGATATGCTCGAAAATATCATTAATACTGTTTGGTACACTTCCCGGATAGAACATCTCCAGCATCCGGGTATACGGCTGATTGCGCAGCATCATATTATATTGATGAATATCGCATTTGCCGGTAAATTGTCTTGGCACTTCCAGATAGTATTCCATCTCTACCGCGTGTTCTACCGGCAGATCCTGAGTCTCCTGCGCCGGTTCCTGATGCTGCTGACGCAGAGATACCACTTTGGCTTCGTGAATCTGCCGCTCTTCCATCCGCTTTTTGCCCTGACGGAACTGCAGATTCGCCCGGCGCTGAATCTCTTCCTCGGCGAGCTCGCCATCTGTAGTAAAGATCCCGTCCTCATCCAGCATCCGGCAGATATCCTGAATATCCAGCTTGTATTTATAGGCAATATAGCTGAGCACATTCATCTGCTCCGGCTGAAAACGCAGCTTCTCTACAAATTGCCGATTGCGCGAGCCACGCGGGAAATAACGAATAATATCCGCATAGTTAATCAGATCGTCTTCACTCAGCTTGGGCTGATTGCTGCGAGTCTGCGTACTCACTTCGGTCAGCGCCTGCTCCAGTTCGTAGTCGATCACATGCGTATTCAGCTCAAATATATCATAGAATGGCTGTGAGATATTTTCTTTCTGTACCGACGGACTATCCCAGCCTTCAGGCTGTCTTCCAAAAAATTGCTCACGCAGCGACAATACGGCAAACTTGCCGATCTTGTCCCGCAGCAGCAGTGTCAGATGCTGTGTCCGGAAAAACTCCCCCGGGGACAGCGGCTGCTGCAGTTCGTATTCATATATATAATCATCCTGATCCGGAAAATAGACCCGGCTCGTCTGGAGCAATCCCACAGCCTCCAACAGGGATGCCTGTTCCATCAGCTGCTTGCGTCCACGTTCCCCCGGTTCCAGACCCAGCGTAAGGAATAATCCACGCTGCTGTTCAACCGGTGAATAACCTACCTGCTGTGCGTTCACATGATCGCATAGCAGCCGGTACAGACTGATGGCGAATGCTCCGGTGAGCGGCTGGTAGACCAGGTTCAGCATCCGTTCGTCCAGGCTGCCCAGTCCAAATTCGCGGTATACGCAGTAACGATGATTCTCTGTAAAATGAAGTAAATTCTTGATGCGCATATTCCGCCCCCTTTCTGCTGCACCCATTTATACGGAATTCTATTCTACCACAAAACGCTCACTTTCCACTCTGAAAATAAAGTGAAAATATGGGCGGAATAACCACTGTGCTTCAACATGATCTATTGTTTGCAAGAATGCACATCAATAACGTTTTTTGAATGAAGCAACCATGAACAGACTGTGAAGTGAATTGCCCTGTCCATCTCGTTCGGTTACAATAATAGGGTCAGGTTTTGCAGACCAGGCGCAGTCATTTTTACTTTGCGCCTTATTATATTCCCGGAAATACACGGTTAACCAACTTACACATACAGGAGTGATTTTTTCTATGAACGAAGCCGTAGCTACACTGGAAGGCTGGTACGCCCTGCACGATTTCCGCACAATCAACTGGACGGCATGGAAAGCGGCCGACGATGAAGAACGTGCAGGTGCACTCGAAGAATTGAATGCACTTATCCATGAATGGAATACGATCAGTGCCGAAGGAAGCGGCAGCACGGCAGTCTACAGCATTGTTGGACAAAAAGCCGATTTTGTAATGATGCATCTGCGCGAAACGCTGGAAGATCTGAATAAGATCGAGACCGAATTCAACAAAACAACCTTTGCTCGCTTTACCGACAAAGCATATTCCTATGTGAGCGTAGTCGAGCTGAGCAGCTACATGGCAGGCAAGAGCGAGGAAGATCCAATGCTGAACCCACAGGTCGTAGCCCGTCTCAAACCGGCACTGCCTGCTTCCCGTTATATCTGCTTCTATCCGATGAACAAAACACGTAATCTCGGCGATAACTGGTACATGCTGCCGATGGAAGAACGCCGCGAGATGATCCGCAGCCACGGTCTGATCGGCCGCAGCTATGCCGGCAAGGTAAAACAGATCATTACCGGTTCGGTAGGTCTGGATGATTGGGAATGGGGCGTTACCCTGTTCTCCGACGATGCTCTGCAGTTCAAAAAGCTGGTCTATGAAATGCGCTTTGACGAAGCCAGCGCACGTTTTGGCGAATTTGGCGCTTTCTATGTGGGTAGCCTGATGGACAGCGAGAAATTCGAAGAAATGCTGAAACTATAATTTTCGTTTTATATATTTGGTATTTATATATTTAGTATTTATATAATGATCAAGCCTGCGACTTTTCCGATTTTCTGGAGAGTCGCAGGCTTTTTATTTTGTTTGTGAAAATACTTACTTTTTAATAAGTAAAAAAGTCCTATTTTTCTCAATAATATTTGTCGAAAAATGTAACGTTTATTATGATGTCCGACGATATAGAATTAAAGTTCATTACCACTCGTAATTACCAACAATCATTAATTCAGGAGAATAGAAAGAGGGAGATCTCATGTCTTTGAAACTCAAGTTAATTTTACTCGTTGTTTCCGCAGTGATTCTGATTGCTGTACCTGTAGGTACCATTGCCCTGTATACGCTTAATCAGGAAGCAGAGCAATCTGTACAAGATGAATTAAAAAGTACCGTTGAGACTGCTGTCAGCCAGACACAGGGATGGATTAACACCAACAGCAAAGTGCTTGAGACCATGGGCACTTTTATCCAAGATAATATCCCTATTAAAGAAGTAACTGTCAAACATCTGGAAGTATATAAAAGCGAACTAAATAATGGTACTATCTCTGATCTTTATCTTGGCCTTGCTAACGGTGAGCTTGTAGATGGAAGTGGTTGGATACCCGATGCAGGATATGATTCTCGTCAGCGTCCTTGGTATATCAACGGTCTGGCTGCCAATAAATTGAGTGTAAATGACCCTTATCTCGATATATCCAGTAACAAATACTCTGTTCCTATTACCATGCCTTTGAAAGATGAAAATGGCAAAGTTGCCGGTATACTTGGAGAAGACATTTATCTTTCTACGATTACCGAATATATCAATTCAATTAAAACAGCAGGCGGTTTTAGTTTCCTCCTGGATCGCAATGGCAATGTACTCGCTCATCCTAACGCTGACTTTGTCAATAAATTACTCTCCGAACAGAAAGATTATAGTGCCATTTCTTCCTCTCTGACTGCAAATAATTCCGGTATGGTCTCATATAGCTATAATGGCGATCCGCAATTAATGTACTATCAAAAACTTCCCGGTACCGGATGGACTATTGCAACTTCTATGTCAGAAAAGTATGCTTTCGCTGATTATGTTCAACTTCGTAACAAAATCACTCTAATTCTGATTGTACTGACTATTGCATTGTCTGTGCTCGCCTTTATTGTCGCCACACGTATCGTTAAACCACTAAATATTCTCCAGCAAAATGCACAAAAACTGGCAGAAGGTGACCTGACAGTACAGGTACCTGTCAAAGGCAAAGATGAAATCGCTCAGCTAGGCACAGACTTTAATACCATGTCTGCCGCTCTTCGCAATCTGATCGAGACTGTCTCCCACTCTGCCGAAAATGTAAACAAAGCTTCTCTGCAAATGTACGATAATGCTTCCAGCTCAGGTGATATTGCTCAGCAAATCTCTACCGTTATTGAAGAAATTGCCCGTGGTGCCAATGATCAGGCAGAATCTATCCAAGTGGGAGCAGAAATGGTTATGGGCATGACCCATTCCCTGGAACAGGTATCTTCCCATGCCGGACAGGCTGCCAGCATGATCGAAGAAGTAAACGGAGCCATGACACGTGGTACCGATGCCATCACACAGCAAAGTTCACTGGCACAGGCTGGTCAGGAATCTACCAAACGTGTAGAATCATCCAACTCACTGCTCATTAACAAACTGGAAGAAATCGCTAAGATTACGCAGGTTATCCGTGAAATCAGCAGCCAGACTAACTTGCTGTCACTGAATGCCTCGATTGAAGCAGCACGTGCGGGTGAGCACGGACGCGGCTTCGCAGTAGTCGCCAGTGAAGTCCAAAAGCTGGCAGAACAGGCTTCTCACTCTGCCGAAGATATCAGCGCTCTGCTGGTTGAACTGCAGGATGCCGGCAAACAAAGCTCTACAGTACTGGCTTCCTTCCGCGAGACTACTGTACAACAGCAGCAATCCATGAATGAGACCCGGGAATCGTTTGAACAAATCCGTAGTTCGGTAGACGGTATCATCGGCCGGATCACTCAGGTTCTCTCCGGTGTGAATGAAGTACAAGCTGGCGCTCTTCAGGTATCTGACGTTATCACAGGTCTTGCCGCTGTAGCTGAAGAAAGTGCAGCTGCTACCCAGGAAGCTGCTTCTTCCACCATCGAGCAGACTCAATCCATTTCCAGCATCTCCACATCATCCAAGCACCTGACCGAGAGCGCTGACCATCTGCTGCAAGAAATTGGGCAATTCCAGGTTAATACGCAAAATGGCGAGAGCTCTTCCCGTTAATAAAAAGCCGATCATTCGCCTTCCGATCATGTGTGTCATATAAAGATTCTCATAGCAATCATGGCAACACTCCAAACCGTAATACTGCGATAATCAGAAGTCGCTAGACTATTTTCTTACTCTGTTCTCTCCTGAATAGACGATTATAAATCAAAAAGAGCAGGCTCCTCATCGGAGCCTGCTCTTTATTTGGACCTGTATATCGTATTGCATAATTCACGGAAAGTACGGTTATTCAGCAGCAGTCCCGTCATTTTTTAATGAAGCGAGATATTCCTGCTCTTCACGGTCACGTGTCCGGCTTTTATCCTTTAACCGCTCGATGGCCGGCTGGATCAGAAGATCCACTTCTTGCTGGATCACATAAGCCAGATCATAACGGCTCTGATCTTCCAGAAAGGAACCGGCTTCCATCAAGCCGTTGTAACGGTCCAGCTCGTCACGCGTCAACAATCCACGTACCTGAACGCTGCAATGACGCATCTTACAGGAATTTACCTTTTTTCAGTGCCAGAGATACGCCACCGATGATGAACAGCCAGCGGATATCAATGACTTTTTTCAGCTGTGCAGCTACCCAGCCTTTGAGCTTGCGGTCGCCTACGATACCAACTGCTTCGCCTTTACCCAGGGAAGCAACTGTACCTTTGTTGCTGAATGTGAATTTCTTCGGTTGTTGTCCACGAATAGCTGCCAGAATGTTCTGTGCTACTACTGGTCCTTGCTGCATGGAGATTTGTGCAGTTGGAGGATATGGACGTCCTTCCGGATTGAACATCAGGGCGCTGTCACCGATCATGAAGATATCTTCATAACCTGGTACATGCAGATATTCGTCGATTTTTACGCGGCCGCGCATCGTCTCGAAGCCAGCTTCTTCCACAACACGGTTACCACGGATACCACCTGTCCATACGACAGTGTTAGCCGGGATTTTCTCCATGTCATCGCCAACGACAACGCCGTCAGGCTGACATTCTTTGATGGCTACGCCAATTTTGAACGTAACGCCTTTGTTTTGCAGTACTTTCATTGCGTATTCTACCAGTTCAGGATCGAAGCCTGGCAGTGCAGTTGGAGCTGCTTCTACGTTGTAGATTTTAACTGCGGAACGATCGATACCGTGTTTTCTGCACAGCTCGGCTACACGATCAGCCAGCTCGGCTACGAACTCGATACCTGTGAAGCCGGCACCGCCGACAACAAAGCTCAGGCGCTCCGGTTTTTTATCTGTTTTGTAAGCTACGAATTGGCTTTCGATATGCTCACGGATTTTGCGGACGGAGTTAATGCTGCGGATCATCATTGCATTTTCCATCATGCCCGGGATACCGAATGTTTCCGGTTCGCCGCCCAGGGAGATAACCAGGTAATCGTAAGACAGTGTACCGTCTTCCAGAATTACTTTTTTCTCCTGTGGGAGGATTTGTTTTACATTGGATTTTACCAGATCGATTTTGAATTCGTCGATCAGCTTGGAGATTGGCACATACGCGTTTTCTTCAGCGTCTGTACCTGCTGCAGGCATATGCAGGTGAGTTGTGAAATAATGATACTCGTGGCGGTTAACCAGAGTCACATCTGCCTCATTATAGTTCAGTTCTTTTTGAAGACGTTGTGCTGTCATGATGCCGCCGTAACCAGCGCCAAGAATGACGATTTTTGGAATGCTACTCATGTCTGTTTTCCCCTTCCAATTTGTTCAATTGAGCATTAGAAAATGCTAAATCATAATGATATTCATTACGTGCATTATCCAGCTGCCCACTTATGTTAACGACAGACAGTCAGACATTGCACTGAAACGATATAAATTATTTAACCAAACCTGAGATAATGGTCCTTCATTCTGGCAGAAACTTGTATATAAATTTCACGGAACGTTGTACGCAATTGTGAAAATATACACAACGGGTGGCAGAAATAGAGATGCTGTCTAAATATTGCTATACGATATGTCACATTATATTGTAACCTTTATACTCCATTTTTTCAAAAAAAATTTGCTTTTTTTTCAAAAAACTGTCCGTTTTCTGTCACAAACCATTATCGACACAACTGAAATGATAGCTATTTTCGCTGAAAAGATCAAGAGAAAATTTAATTTTCAGTATATTTCATGTAAAATTTAATCTTAATTTTTCAGGAATTGCATAATGGGTATTAATGGCTTCACAATATTGATCATTTCCTTCCTTTGAAAATCGTTCTCAACCGATTATAATGAGTAAAGATTTGATTACTTATGGAGGTGTGGTACGGTGACATCTACAACCACCGGAGCAATGAGCGATATCCTTATTATTGGTGGAGGTCCTGCAGGCATGTTTGCCGCTTTTTACGGCGGTATGCGTCAGGCATCTGTCAAACTGATCGAAAGTATGCCTCAGCTGGGCGGACAACTCGCTGCCCTTTATCCTGAGAAATATATTTATGATGTAGCCGGCTTCCCGAAAATTACTGCCCAGGAGCTTGTCAACAACCTGCAGCAGCAGATGAATCTGTTCGATACAGATATTCGTCTGGAAGAAAAAGTACTGAACGTAGAGAAAAAAGGCGACCGTCATTTTGTCGTTACCACAGATAAAGGCACACATGAAAGCAAAGCGGTTATCATTACTGCCGGTGTAGGTGCATTCGAACCACGTCGTCTGGAACTGCCTAATGCCGAGCAATTCGAAAAAGCCAACCTGCACTACTTTGTCAGCGACCTGAGCCGTTTTGCCGGTAAAAAAGTACTGATTAGCGGTGGAGGCGACTCTGCAGTAGACTGGGCATTGATGCTGGAGCCTGTAGCCGCTGAAGTGACACTGATCCACCGCCGTGACAAGTTCCGTGCCCATGAGCACAGTGTAGAGAACCTGATGGCATCGAATGTCAAAGTAGTAACGCCAACCGAAATCACTGAACTGCATGGTGAAGAGCGCATTGAGCGTGTAACCCTTGCCCATGTGAAAAGTGGCGAAACCCAGGAGATCGAAGTGGATGACGTGATTATCAACTTTGGCTTCCTCTCCTCGCTCGGTCCGATCGCTGAATGGGGAATCGAGATTGAGAAAAACTCCATTATCGTTGATTCCCGGATGGAGACGAATGTTGAAGGTATCTTTGCTGCCGGTGATATTACGACGTATCCGGGCAAGCTGAAGCTGATCGCGGTTGGTTTTGGTGAAGCACCTACAGCTATCAATAATGCCAAAGTATATGTAGATCCGGATGCCAAGCTGTCTCCGGGACACAGCAGTAACATGAAGCTCTAATACTGTACCGATTTTGACCGTAATGTTCTGCTGCCAGAGAATATGCCTGTCACGCAGTTCGAACCGGATCCAAGCGCTTTTCCCTTTCCATGATCGTGAACGGACGGGAGAAGCGCTTTTCTTCTGGGCAAAAATCGAAATAAACCAACCGATTTTTATGTCTATTTTGAAATAATGAATAGTACAGGATATTCATTGGCAACCGGTCTGTGACTATTCTCTGTCTGTCAGCGCTTCCGATGTTGCCAAATTGTTCACCTTTTCCTTGGATAGACAGCTGGTTTTTATCGTATAGTATAGAGAAGTTTAAAATTAGGTTATTGCAAATCGATTTTAATTGGAGATTGTTCAAATAAAGGAGGTCTATCGGCTTGAGTGTTGGTGTATACTTCACCCTTCGCCTTATTATTTCACTCATGCTGCTTATTATCGGTGGCATGATGGTAGCGCTGGGCGGCAAGTTTTTCAAACAAAACAGCAGAGCGGCAGGCGTAGGTTTTGTAATTTTCGGAGCGTTGGTTATTTCACTCGCTGTCCGCGGTGTCATGCTGAGTTTTTGATCCATGGATTGTCGGTTAATCGTATAGGTTTATGAATAGGGAGGTGTGGCCTTGTGCAATGGTTGGCAATGATTACAATGCTGATTGATCATCTGGGCTATGCCTTTTTTTCTGATGAGCGGTATATGCGGATCATCGGACGGATCGCATTTCCGATCTACTGTTATCTGCTGGTCGTCGGATACCGGCATACCCGGAATGTAAATAAATATCTGATTCGGCTAATGGTTATCGCACTGCTTTCCCAATTTCCGTTCATGTTCGCTTTTAATATTACGAATCTGAATGTAGTGTTCACCTTACTGATCGGTTTGCTGCTGCTAATTCTACTGGATCGCATACCTTCGCGACTGTTCCCGGTATCGATTCTGCTGATGGCCATTTTCAGCTTGGTTGCTGAAGTACTGCATACTGATTATGGTGCTTACGGTATTCTGCTGATATTGATTTATCGATATGTACCGGGATATGTGATGGTACTTGCCCATTTTGCGCTGACTCTTATTTTTGTGCTGGCTGGATATACGAGTCTGATTCAGATATACAGCATATTCTCTACACTTCTGATTACCGCCCGTACTGAGCTGCGTCCGAACTTCTCGCTTGTCGCTCCTCCGCGCTGGTTATGGCGTGCCTTTTACCCTGCGCATCTGGCAGTCATTGCCATTATCGTTCAAGGACGTATGTACGGATATTTTTAAGAAATCGGATGATAACGACCACATATTTCCATTATACAAGTATAAAGATTGCTCCCTGTTCTACTGCTTTTTTGAACCGATTAACCGGGATTGGTATTGTTCCCGGTTTTTTCTAATTTTATATAAAAAAGCTATCGCCATATACGCAGTCATGGAGTATAATCTTTACCGGAACAATTCCGCCGGTTGAGGCGGTTTTAAATATAGGAAGGGGCTCCTCCATGAAATCCAATAAAAAACATACGTTGACCGAAGACATTCACTTTTTTACTGCTGGCCTATCCGGCAGCCTGATTATCGTATGGCAGGAAGATCCTGCTGGCGTGTATTGTGAAGTCGGCCGAGGGTATGTAGAAGCCTATACGAATAAATATGTACGTGTACGCAATCTGCAATCCGGTACCAAAAGTCTGTACAGTCGCGATATGACCATGTTTCAGACAGATTGATTTGTTATTCTGATCGCTCTGAATCTTACCGGCAGCAGTATTTTCTGCTGGCCGTTCAGCCATCTTGTTCCCGTTTATATACAGCGGGGAAAAGATGGCTTTTGGGTTATCCAGATACAGCCTGCAGGTCATGGCAGCTATATGATTTACTAATCCAAAATACGTAGCGTGGTATCAATAATATTTTTTATTTTATGCGGGTCTGCTGTTGTTTTGATCATGGTGCGCAGCCCCAACCAGGCATTCATAAAATAGTGCGCAAGAACCTGGGCATCCAGGTCTGCTTTGATTTCACCCTTTTCTTGACCAGCAGCAAGCAAATCATACAAATATTTTTCTGTTTGTGCGTATCCATGCTCTACGAATGTTGATACTTCGGGATCAAGTAATCCCAGCTCCACACCCGAGTTCACCATAAGACATCCTACAGGCATCTCCTCGTTATCTATCATTGTTTCCAGAAATACTCGCAAAGTGTGCTTCACCGGTGCTTGTCTTTTAATTAGCGATTGTAATCGCTGCGCCTGAAGAGATTTATAACGCTGCAGGGCTTGAATAAATAAGGCATGTTTATCTCCAAATGTATCGTAGATACTTCTTCGATGAATCCCCATCGTATCCACCAATTCCTGCATGGATGTTTTCTCGTATCCCTGGGTCCAGAACAAATACATCGCTTTGTCCAGTACTTCATTAATTTCAAATTCCTTATGCCGTGCCATTGTCTTCACCTCGCCTATTTATTATACATTGAAGTGAATGATCAGCAACCTCGGTATGAAAGCCATTCTTCTCATTAAAATCCAGTTCAAAAATGGATAATGACTTTTCCTTGAGGCCGTCCATGGGCAACCAGCTGCAGCGCCTCGTTAACCTCGTTAATCGTAAAAGCTTGCGGGTGAAGAAGAGGCAAAATCCTGTTCTTTTCCATGATTTGCGTGATTTCCTGAAGCTGCTTGCCTTCGGAGCGTACAAATATAAAACGATATTCAATATCCTTCTTCTTCGCCTTACGATCGAATGAAGCTCCCACGATGGCAAAAAGCTGTTGCTTCCACCATGGCAATTGACGTTCTTCGGCAAAACGTTTGTTGGGTCCTGTACGAAGCGAAAGCAAGCGCCCGCCTGGCTTCATAATGCGTAATTCATTATCAAATTCTTTGGCACCCAGCGTATCGATCACATAATCGATATCCGATAATACATCGACATAGTTTTCCTTGCTGTAGTCGATATATTGGTCTGCACCCCTATTCAGAATAGGTTTGCGGGTTCGGGTATTGCCACTTACAATCACATGCAATCCCATCGATTTGGCAATCGGAACAGCGATTTGCCCGAAGTTGCCTGAGCCACCGGCAATAAATACAGTTTTGCCGGCCTGGACCTGTAACTCTTCATGCAATCCCTGATACGCTGTCAGCCCGGTCAATGCTACAGCAGATGCTTCAGCATGGGTTAAATGAGCAGGCATCCTGGCTATAGCCGCTGCATCAACAGCGACGTATTCTGTAAAAGCTCCTATTTGAGATACAGGCAAGCGAGTATAGATGTCGTCTCCTTTATAAAATCCTTTTACCTTTTTGCCTACTTTTTCGAGAGTCCCTGCAAGTTCATTGCCGATCGTCAGCGGAAAGCTGTAGTCCTGAATCAGCTTGACGCTGCCTGCGAGAATTAATAGTTCAAGCGGATTCACAGCAGCAGCCTTTACCTGGACCAACACTTCATGATCCGCAATATCCGGAATCGCAATATCGTTAACTTGTACCTTTATTTTTTTGGAGTATTTAGTGATCTGGGCTGCTTTCATAGTATCCTTCATGTCTGAATCAACCCTGCTCTGAAATAACCGGATAGATAGGTGCTGTTAAGTTGAAATTATACTCGGAATCCACAATACCTACAGTCTCGCTGCTCTCATACAGGTCAACCATAAATCCTGCCATTTGCTTGGCTGTATGATAATTGGGCATATTGTTCTCGTAATTGTACTCTTCCCTATGATTTGAGACTTTTAGAAATTCGGTTTCTGTAATGGCAGGCGCCAATACTTTTGCTTTTAACTGAGCGCCTTGTAGAGCTAACTCTTTGGCAAGTCCCTCGGTAAATGCACTTACATAGTATTTGGAAGCAGAGTAGGCTACGCTTCCTACGGCAATTATATATCCCAGTGCTGACGATACATTGATTAATTGGGTCCCTTGGACATTAGCGTAATCTCTGGCATACAGCGTAGAAAGAATCGTTAATGATTCAATATTCACTCGTAACATCGTCTCGACTTTGGTTAGATTCTGATCAATGACCGGTGAAGCTTCTCCAAGACCTGCATTGTTGATCCATGTTTCGATTTCATGATTTTTCAGATTGTTGTATAGTTCATACGCCTGCTCGGTAACGGAAAGGTCACTTGCAACGACGACGACGTCCAGGTCTGCATGCAATTCTTTGATTTTAGCCTGAAGCTCATTCAATTTGTCTACTCTTCTTGCCACGACAATCAGATTTTTTCCTTTGGCAGCAAATGCCAATGCACTTTCATAACCTATTCCTGAGCTGGCTCCTGTAATTACGGTATATTTCATTGTTTATATCTCCCTTTAATTGTATTTTAATTTTTCGAGAACGATCATTCTAATTTAAGCACAACAATTATTTTCTCTTTTCCGCGATCCATATGCCACTACCCGATATTCCCCGATTGCTCGGCGCAGTATGGGCTTGAAAGGAATGGATTAGCTAGCAAATCTTAATGATTGGCTCGGTCCTGCAAGGATCTGATCATACGAGTCACGACTTTACGCGGGAATAATCGTGGAATAAATGCTAAAAAGCGATTGCGTGCTCCCGGTATAATGAGAGTATCGCCTCGCAAGAATCCGCGATAGCCTGCCTGTGCAACTTGGTCTGACCTCATAATAGAGCCGTTTCTTGTCATTTTGGATGCTCCCATACCAGAGCGATCTACAAATCCCGTAGCTGTGAGTCCCGGACAAAGCGCTGTTACGGTTACGCCGGTACCGCTTAATTCATTTTCAAGTGCTTCCGTAAAAGACAATACATAGGCTTTGCTGGCATAATATACAGACATCATTGGACCAGGGAAAAATCCCACCAGTGATGCTACATTCATAATACCTCCTTGTCCTCGCTTCACCATATCCGGCACAAACAACTTGGTCATGATTGTTAGCGCTTTGATGTTTACATCAATCATATTAGCTTCCTGTTCCAAATCCGTTTCCACAAACGTTCCATACAGACCAAATCCCGCGTTATTAATCAGATAATCTATCACAATACCTTTTTCTTTTAATTCCAGAAAAATAGCCTCCGGTATACCTGGTGCCGCTACATCTTTGGGGATAACGATCGAGTGTGTGCCATATTTTTGTTCATATTCTTTGGACATTTCGATTAATCTGCGCCCATTACGCGCGACCAATACCAGGTTGTATCCATCTTCAGCAAATAGATTGGCCAATTCATTGCCGATGCCTCCGGACACGCCTGTAATCAATACTGTTTTTTTCATTATTCCTGCTCCTATTCTTGTGAACACGCAAATATTATTAGAACGATCATTCTAATAATTTCAAAAAAATAAACTTTCCCTTTTGCAGTTGTTAAATTGGGGGTGAAAATGCTTGCTGTCATGGGAGTTAGCGATTTCTTATAAAGAACTTTATCATATTGAGAACGATTGGTAAAGAATCATTCAGGATTACCGTTTCCAAAATCCTTTTTTTATTGAATACGGGGAAGCCTCTTTTCTATTCACAAGGAATTCATATTGCGAATCTATACTACATATTGTAAGCAAGTCATATGGCTTGCCCTATCATCTACTATCCAGGAGGAATACCATTCATGAAAACAATAAAAGTATTATCCAGTCTTGCCCTGTCTGCTGCTTTGCTGGCAGGATCGCTAACGTCATTCTCTACAGCCGATGCAGCAACAACGACCAAAACGGCTGCTTCTACAACGGCAAAAACTGCCGATAACAACAAGAATGTCGTTATCGGCAAAATTAAATCGATTAGCAGCGGCAAAATTGTAATCTACAAATCTTCTACTCAACCCGCTATTCCTTCGGGTACGGAAGGATCTACCGCCCCCAAAGCAGGCGAAGCTCCTCCAAGTGGTGAGGCTCCACCCCCTCCAGCAGCTGGTGAAGCCAAAACCAATACTGGTGGTCAGCCTCCCGCCCAGACATTTAGCACAACAACAACTACGCTCACGACTACCAGCGCAACCAGTGTAGTGAGCGTGACGCATGCAGCAGGCAGCACCAAGGCAACCGAGACCAAAAAGTCGCTCTCTTCCCTCAAAGCCGGTGATGTTGTATTCATCACTCTCGCATCCGGTAGCACGACCAAGATAAGCAAAATCGAACTTATGCCTGCCCAGACAGCTGCCAAAACAAAAAAAACCACTACGAACAAGACAACCAAATAAGTAGTCTGTCCAAGCCAAACAGCCACCTGTACCGGATACAAGTGGCTGTTTGGCTTGAACGGAGAGTACTTATTGATCCTGGATATTCTGTAATGCTCTATATTTAGCAGATTCAGACTGGGGATGTCCGGTCATATCATCAAGCCGATAAATCGGGGTAATAACAACTAATACGTTATACTTTATTTATAAATATTAAGGAGGGCTGCTCATGTCTGAACGTACTCTGGTGATTAGTGATATTCATGGTGAACTCAGCCTTCTGGACCGTCTGCTGGATGACATCGAGTATCGACCGGAGCGGGATCAGCTCATTCTGCTTGGTGACTATGTAGATCGCGGAAGCAATTCGCGCGGTACACTGGAGCGTGTCATGCAGCTTACCCGTGAAGGAGCTATTGCACTGAAGGGCAATCATGAAGACCTGATGTTCAATGCATTGACTAGCGGCAGGGAAGCAGACTGGAACCGCTGGCTTAAAGTAAACGGCGGATTGGCTACACTTCTCAGTTACGGATTCACGCGTGATGAATTGATTACATTATCTGGCGAAGACTTTCATTTACCGGATCTCCACCATGATGAGCTGCTGCAGCATCTGGAATTTATCTCAGGACTGCCGCTGTATTACGAGACGCCGGATTATTTATATGTGCATGCTGGTGTAGAACCTGGCAAAACAGCAGCCGAGACGACAGAACGTCAGCTGTTTTGGATACGTGAACCTTTTCATACCGGCTATGATGGAGAGAAGCTGGTTGTATTTGGTCATACGCCTACTTTTTATCTGCATCAGGATACTGCCAACTTCAATATTTATTATGGGGTGAACCGGATTATAGGTATTGATGGCGGAGCTGCCTATGGCGGTCAGCTGAATGCACTCGATACGACCAATGGCATCTCCTACGAAGTGCACAAAAAATAAGGTACAGGGCGTACTTACTCCCTGTACCTACTGTTGACTGCTTCCGCAGCCGTCTTAATCTCAGCAAGTGACTGCTCATCATGCAAAGACGTATGTTGAAGTGCTGTCATGAGTTCATTAACATGCTCACTTGTCTGATTGATATCAGCGGTGTCAGGATGATGACCTCCTGCTGCAGTAACAGCATAATGTTGAATAGCAGTATGTATTGGGATGATATCACTTTCGAGTATAAGCAGAGGCTGTTCCTGCGGATGCTCCGCAGAGGCATTGATCAGCTTAATTTCATTTACAGCTTCACCTGCGTAACCTGCCGCCTGTACGAGCGCTTTATTTTGGGCTGCTGTCGAGTGTGCCTGATGATAAGTCTGCAAGGATTGATCCGTGTGATACAGTCGATTCTTGAAAAGGTCATAATGGTTCTTGGTCTCTTCCTGTCCGGGCATACTGATTATTCGTTCATGATACTGCTTCAGGTTGAATACTATGGAAATCATCAAAAGTATGGCTAACATTGCTATGATACGAGATTTCAATTTGCTGTCCTCCTTTGCCAATGTATTTTGATGCCTACCCCAATATAACAAAAAAACAGCATCCTGATATTCTCAGATCCAGATGCTGTTCTTTAAATCATTATGCTGTTCATCATGATCATCCATGAACCACTTGCTATACCAACGTCAAATTAATCCTCACAAGGCTGGGCAAGTACTTCGTCTTCTTTACGTGTACGGAAAGAAGCGCCGCATCCACAGGTAGCAATTGCGTTAGGGTTATTGATCGTGAATCCTCCGGCAAGACCCGATTCTTCATAATCTATTTCCAGACCATTCAGCAGTCCAAGATCTTCCTTGTTAACGACAACCTTCATCTCCTGAACATCCATATATATATCCTGCTCTGTCTCTTCACTGTCAAAGCCCATGGCATAAGAGAATCCGCTGCAGCCGCCGGCACTGACACCTACACGTACAAACAGCCCCGGAATATCCTGTGCCTCCATAATTTCCTTCATACGTGAAGCCGCTGTATCACTAATTGTAATCATTCGTATTCCCTCCTTTTCCTCTTTCATTATACTCTTCTGCTCCAGTCCTCTCAAGGATGAATACCTTGTTAAAACCTTCATTTTTTAAGTAATTGTATTGCCCGTGCCTGATGAGAGGTTTATAATGAATAGTGAACGATGACGTGAAATGTCGAATTTCTGTCAAAAACAATTACGTTTTTAGCCTTATTTTTCGTTGTAACTTTTTTCACAATTATTGTTAATATGGATGACTTCTTATGTACATTGTTGTATATTGAATATTAGGCGTTATTTCAAAAATGATATAGTTGTGTCGAATGTTGTGACAAATCAAAGATAACCGAATCATAAATATAGGCTTCTATTATTCAATAGTGCCAAATTGGTGTAAGACAGGACAAGAGCGTCTTACGGGATTAGACACCAGAGACAGAAGCGTCACAGGAGAACAGGAGGAATATAGCATGTCCACCCTTATTACACCACATACCGATACACGGATGGCAGAGATTATCAATAAAGTACGCGCAGGTGAGCGTTTATCCCTGGAAGATGGGGTATATTTATACGAGAGCGATGATATTTTGACGATTGGGCAGCTGGCTAACGAAGCCAATATGCGCAAGAACGGCAAAAAAGTATATTTCATCGAAAATATGAGTCTTTACTTCACCAATGTATGTGAAGCTCACTGTGCTTTTTGCAACTTCCGCAAAGATGAAGGCGAAGAAGGTTCCTACACACTCAGCGGGCAGGAAATGGTCGATTATGTGAATCAGCATATTCACCCAGGCATTCGCGAATTCCATATTGTCGGCGGTCACAATAACAATGTGCCTTTCCAATATTATGTGGATTCACTCAAAGCACTGAACGAAGCATTCCCGGATGTTACCCTCAAGGCTTACACTGCAGCAGAGATTGATTTCTTTACCCGGATCAGTGGTCTGGGTATCAAAGAAGTACTGGTTGAACTGCAAGCAGCAGGTCTGGAATCCCTGACTGGTGGTGGTGCCGAGATTCTGTCGGACGAATACCGCAAAAAAATGCGTGTCAACAAAGCCAATGTAGACCGCTATCTGGAAGTACACCGCACGGCTCACGAGCTGGGCATGCGTACGCATACTACCATGCTGTACGGTTCGATCGAGACGTATGAGGATCGTGTGAACCATATGATCCAGATTCGTGAACTGCAGGATGAGACTCATGGATTCCAGGTATTTATTCCATTATCCATGCAGCCAAAAAGCAAAAACGCCAGCATTATGCGTCGCAACTCGGCTTATGAAGATCTCAAAACGATCGCGATCAGCCGTCTGATGCTTGACAATATTGATCATATCAAAGCTTATTTCATTAATATCGGTACCCAGCTGACCCAGATGGCTCTGGCGTTTGGCGCATCCGACGTACACGGTACAATCCTCAAGGAACGTATCAGTCACGCTGCAGGAGCCCTGACACCGGAAGGTCTGACTCGCAAGGAACTGATCTGGCTCGTTAAAGGGGCAGGTCGCATTCCGGTTGAGCGGGATACCTTCTATAACGAAATTCAAGTGTACGAATAACCGTTAATCTGCGCGAGCTTCACCGCTTTCGCGGGCAATACCTTTATCCGCGCTTTGCATTTCACTATACACCGGGCTTTACTTAATTGAACAGGCATGTTAATCACATGCTTTCTCATTGAAGTAAAGCCCGTTTATCCGCCTGCCGATAAACTTATTATAGTGTCAGGCGATTGGCATTACCCGGTCTCGTTATTGGCTTCCCTGCGCCGGATGATGTCAGTATACATTATCGTTTCCAAGCTATGTAATTCTATCCGGGAATCTATTACATTCTCAATTAATCACACTGCATAAAGGGAGAAGATATCATGAAAAACTTAGTCATTCTCGGCGGAGGGTATGGTGGAACCACCCTGCTGCATGAGCTGCTGGACACCAAAATTCCGGCGGATACTCAATTAATCCTGGTGGATCGCATGCCATTCCAGGGACTCAAAACCGAATATTACGCACTCGCGGCAGGAACTTCCTCCGATATGGAGCTGCGTGTCAAATTCCCTGTTCATCCCAAGCTGTCTGTTCGCTACGGCGAAGTAAATGGCATCAATATGGATGAGAAAAGTATTTCTTTTGCCGATGGAGAGCCGCTGGAATACGATCAGCTGGTGATTGCACTGGGCTGTGTCGATAATTTCCATGGTGTACCAGGAGCCGATACATTCACTTCTACTATTCAGACTTTTGAAGCTACTCGCGAGACGTACCGCCGTGTGAACAACCTGCCACCTCAGGCAACTGTAAATATTGTTGGTGGCGGACTGAGTGGTATCGAGATTGCTGCCGAGATTCGCGAAAGCCGCGAAGATCTGCATGTTCGTATTCTGGATCGCGGAGAAAGACTGCTGTCCGCTTCTCCTCCACGCCTATCCAAGTATGTACAGGATTGGTTCAAAGAGCATAATGTAGAGATTCGTAACAAAATCAATATCAGCCGCGTTGAGGAAGATTGCGTCTATAACGGACCGGATGAGCGTATCCCGGCAGATATTACGGTATGGACCGCAGGTATTCGTCCGGTACCGCTGGTTGATGAGCTGAACGTGAATCAGGACAACTCCGGCCGCGTCATTCTGGATGATCTGTACCGTATTCCAGGCCGTCCGGAAATCTTCGTATGTGGTGACTGCGCATCCCTGCCATTTGCTGCCAGCGCACAGGCGGCTGAAGCACAGGCAGAACAGATTGCCAATGTTATCGTTGCTGGCTGGAAAGGTGAACAACCCAAAGTACAACCGCTCAAGCTCAAAGGCACACTTGGCGCACTCGGCAAGCATGCAGGCTTTGGTTCAGGATTCGGATTTGGTGGCAAAAGTTCCGTTACCGGCCGTGTACCACGTCTGCTGAAAAGTGGCGTGCTCTGGATGTCCAGACATCATTTCGGTTAATAGGCCAGGCACTGTCGTGCCTTTGACTGGTGATATATTGCATAATTGTGGTTAATCGGCATGTCTGTAAATACAAAAAAGCTGATCTCAATCAAGATCGAGATCAGCCCAGGCATCCGCCTCATTAATTTTATCCATAATTAATGTATATAAGGAATCCACATCTTCCGATGCGACAATTTCTCCGTTAACGAGTGCATACGGCATGGCATAACATTGACCGCAGTTCCCCAGACAACCGTATTCGATTACATCGTAATCGGGATGATTGTCGAGCTCCTTCATAATGCGATCTGTGCCATTATGCATATTGCTCTGGCAAAATTCAATAATCGGTCTCATGTAATACGCTCCAATCTGTGTCCTTTCAGTATAGCGATAAAGCTGTTTTTTTATCCTGCCGATCTGATCTATTTTATCATGTTTAATGCAGATTGTGACGGGATCATGTCTCATTTTCAAAATAAATTTGAAATGAGTATAAAAATCAATGGCACAAATGCTGAAATTGGTTTACTTTTATATTATAATATACTTACGAAAGGAGTTGAACAATATGAGTGAAAGCGTACAAGCTGAAATGTATGATGAAGTAATGGAAGTTCTGGACAAATTGCGTCCATTCCTGCAGCGCGATGGCGGTGACGTGGAACTGGTTGATGTTGAAGACGGTATCGTCAAACTGAAACTGATGGGTGCATGCGGTAGCTGCCCAAGTTCTACAATCACACTGAAAGCCGGTATTGAGCGCGCCCTTTTCGAAGAAGTTGAAGGTGTGGAAGAGGTAGTGCAAGTATTCTAAGCCGTTCCTTTTCATGCATTGATCTATAGGCAATTGCCACCAAAAGAGACCTTCCGGATGGAGGGTCTCTTTTTTGTGTTTATTTTACATACGGTCGAATCGGATCCAGTCCTCCGGTGATTTCCATGATATTACCTGTAATAAAGTCCGAATCAGTCTCACACAGATAGGCGATCACACGAGCAATATCCTCACCGCTTCCCGGCCTGCCGCGCGGCGTCTCGCCATCACTCATGCCGAGTACCTCATCGATTCGCTTCTCCTTGTTGTCTCCGCGAATATCACCGGGACAGATCATATTCACCGTAATACCGCTTGCGGCTTCTTCTACAGCCAATGTCTTGGTAAAGGAAACCAGACCGACTTTGGCTGCAGCATAGACGGCACGATGCGGCCAGGCTCTGGATTCTGCTGCATGACCAAAGCCAAAATGAATAATTCTTCCCCATTTGCGCTTGCGCATCAGCGGCAGTACCCGATGGTCCAGCAGCATAGCCCCAATCAGATTCCCCTGCAGCATGTCCATAATCTCTGAACGTTCATATTCCATAAATAAACGGCGTTCCCGGATAAAAGGACCCGCGTTGTTCACCAATATATCCACACTGCCCAGCTGTTGCTCAACTTCATCTACAAGCCGGTCAATATCCTTTTCTACTGATACATCTGCCTGCACAGCAATACAGCGTACACCCAGCTGCTGAATCTCCTGCTGCAGTTGTAGAGCTTCTGCTTCACTGTGTACATAATTTAGAGCAATATCATAGCCCTGACCGGCCAGCGTAAGCGCCGTCATTTTGCCAAGTCCCTTGGCGCTTCCTGTTATTAGAGCGATTCTGCGTTCCAATATGATGCCTCCCTGGTCATTCATCCTCAATTCGAGTTCACTAATAGTGTACAAACTAGTGATAGCAGATGTCAAAAGGTAACTACTAATCATACCTCACTACAGGGTACGGGTTGAATTCAGGCTGTATTTTGGATAGATTAGAATGAGAGTATGATTATCGGCAGAAAGGAATCCTGATCATGAGTGCCAATAAAAATAAAACGAATGCCATGCGCATTCTGGATAAAGAACAGATCCACTACCAGATCCACGAGTACGATCCGGAAGACGGTCAGATTCACGGCAATGCTGTAGCTGCCAAAATTAACAAACCTGCCGAGATGGTCCATAAAACGCTGGTAACCCAGGGCAAGCAGGGACTTCATATCTTTGTCATTCCGGTTGGTGCAGAGCTGGATCTCAAACAGGCTGCCCGCGCTGCTGGTGAGAAAAAGCTGGAAATGCTGCCGGTTAAAGAACTGCAAAAATGGACGGGGTATATCCGCGGCGGCTGTTCGCCAGTAGGGATGAAAAAGCTGTATCCTACCTTTATCGATCATCGCGCAACCCAGCTGGATCAAATCATCGTCAGCGCAGGACGGATCGGTACACAGATCGAACTGCACCCGCAGGAACTGGCTCAGGTTGTGCAGGCGAAGTTTGAGGAGCTATGTATATAATATAAAACCTGGTTCCTCTCTTAATGAAAGGAACCAGTTCTTATGAAGGTTTAATAAATGTATGGTGCAGCCATAGACTTTACTAATAAGCGCTTCCTGTGTCTTTTACACTATATGGGAAAAATACTTTTCCGTCAGGTAAACTCCAGTTGCCTGCTCTCATATAGGGATCTTCTTTGACACTAATGTTTAATGTTATCCCAGTGCGGTCAAAAAGCAACTGAACTCCTCCAAAGTGCCCTACTCCATCATCACTATAATTAAAGGAAGCTCTGCCCTGATTATCTACCATTATCGTCGATTCTACCTCTACGCTCTTATCTACCGTTCCTTGCATAACCCGATCTTCACTTAATTCAACAGTTGCTGTATTATTATTCACTCTGGATATCACAAGGCGAGTGACGGTTCCATCAATTTGTCCGCTGTTCATCTGCAAATCGTTAAGTGTCCATTCTCCTTCATATACAGCTAGATTAAAAGAAGAACTCATTTGCAATACTTTGCCACTGATCCAGCCGACTGTTCCTGCATTTGTACCCACTTTATACCATGTTCGTCCATCGCTGTGATCATACACCGTTTCATGTAGATCATTCAGAATAGTATCTGCTTTGACAATGGCTATAGAACTGCTATTAATGGATGGCTGCTGGCGAATATTTGATTGCTGTGAAGTTCTGAGATTATTATTCATCTGTTGGCTGTTTTGCGCTGTCAACTTAGGCATCTCTTTAAAATTTTGTCCATCTGACTGTGCTACTACCTTGCTGCTAACCCAGCCGATTTGCCCATTAGATATTTTTATGTTGTACCATATACGCTGATCCGAAGGGTCACGATACTTGGTATGTAAATATTGCAAATCCTGATCCTTGCTTCCAATAGCGATCGACTTGGAATTAATATCTGGAAGCTGACGAATATTAATTGTACTTTCCATCGTCCGCCAATAGGAAACTTGCTTTTCCAGATCGCTTTCGCTCACTTTGTAACTTTCTTTGGATGTAGTTTTCTTTTCTTTTAAATCACCGGTGGTTGGTTGTGCTTTTGGGTTTGAAGTGGAAGTGGACTGTGTCAAAGCTGCTTCTGTCTGAGAATTACTGTCCGTTTGAGCATCATTAGCCGCTATATCGTTGCTACATCCCCCGACAATTATAATTCCAGAAAGAAGAAATGCGGAAAAAACTATCTTTTTCATTGGTGCTAACTCCTTTAATTTTATATCACCTGATATGTATACAGGTGTATGGTATTCATTGGTTTGTTAAAAAGCATCTTCCTTTTCGACTGATTATTATAATGTCAAATCAAAACTCTAACGAATTCCACATTTATATATCGGCTAACTTATCGCATATACTTAATTTATATCTCTATATCTATTTGCTTCAAAAAAAAGACACCATGCTGTTTTTTCAAACAACATGATGTCTTTCTCTTTAAGAATAAATATTATTTTCTTATTTAGTTTCAAATGCAGGGATTACAGCGCCTTTGTACTGCTCTTCGATGAATTTCTTGGTATCATCGGAAGTCAGTGCTTTTGCCAGCTTCTGGATCGCTTCGGAATCTTTGTTATCTTCACGGGATACCAGATAGTTCGCGTATGGTGCGCTGCTATCTTCAACTACCAGTGCAGATTTAGGATCGATTTTGGCTTCCAGTACATAGTTCATGTTGATCATCGCCATATCAACCTGGTTCAGCTGACGAGTCAGCATTGCTGCATCCATAGGTACGAATTTCAGGTTTTTCGGATTAGCAGTAATATCTTTTACATCGGAAGTGATTTTGGTTTTGTCTTTCAGTTCGATCAGACCATTGTTAGCCAGCAGGATCAGTGCACGTGCACCGTTAGATACTTCGTTCGGGATCGCGATAGTTGCGCCGTCAGGAAGCTGATCCAGGGAAGTGTACTTTTTGGAATATCCACCGAATGGCTCGATGTGTACGCCTTGTACCGTTACCAGGTTCATGCCGCGGGATTTGTTTTGCTCATCCAGGTAAGGCTTGGTCTGGAAATAGTTTGCATCCAGTTTGCTGTCATTCAGCTGTACGTTAGGCTGGATGTAATCCGTGAATTCAACAACTTCCAGGTTAACTCCTTCTTTGGCCAGAACAGGTTTGAGGTGGTTCAGAATCTCTGCGTGTGGAACAGCTGTTGCGCCGACGCGCAGTGTAACTTCCTTGCTTCCTTCAGCCGCACCGGATGATGCGGAATCTCCAGTGTTTTTATTGCCGCAAGCTGCGACGACAGCGATCAGCATGATGCTGATCAGAGCGAGTGCCCATTTTTTCATTGTGTGTTATCCCCTTTAAGATAGTTTGGTATATAGGATGAAGATATGAAGTTCAGAACGAATGATACAGGCTGTACCGACGTTTCTTCCTTATTATCTTCTTGAAAAATAAATCACCAGACGGTCGCCAATCATCTGCAATACCTGCACAATGATGACCATCAGCACAACAGCTACTAACATAACGGCTGTCTCATAGCGGTAATATCCATAGTTGATTGCCAGGGTTCCAAGTCCCCCTGCGCCTACCATACCAGCCATCGCCGTATTGGAGACGAGAGCGACGACAGTAACTGTCAGACCGGCGATCAGTCCAGGCATCGCTTCCCGGATCAGCACCCGGGTGATGACCTGCCATACGGAAGCGCCCATCGCATGAGCAGCTTCGATTACGCCGCGATCGACTTCACGCAATGCTGTCTCTACCAGTCTGGCAAAAAACGGCGCTGCTGCAATGACGAGCGGCGGAATCGTTCCTTTGACACCAATCGTCGTACCGACCAGCTTATCCGTCAGCGGCAGCAAAGCCACAATCAGGATAATGAAAGGAACCGAACGAAGAATATTCACAATTACCGATAATATACTGTATACCACACGTATAATAGGCGATGTCGAGCGAGCCGACATAAACAGGATAATTCCCAGCGGCAATCCCAGAATCAGGGTGAACAATGCCGAAGCACCGAGCATGGCGAGTGTATCCTTGGTAGCTGTACCAAACTCTGTCCAGTCTACCTGCGTAAAATCAAGTGCACCTACATCCATTACTCAATCACCTCCACATCCAGGCCTTCGCCGGTCAATATCTCAATCGTACGGCGGATCAGCGCCTCTTCTCCCTCAAAACGGACAATCAGCTGTCCGTAAGGCACATTTTTCAGTGTGGAGATGGTTCCCTGAATAATGGCAAAATCTACCCCCGTCTGACGCACGGTCTGTGACAGAATAGACTGGTATGTCTTATCTCCCAGGAACGAAATCTTTACAGCCAGTGCAGAAGCACCATGCGGTGCAGATAGCGCCGTATCCAGCAGTTCAGCCTGGCTGTACTCACGGCTGATAAAGTCGCGGGTAACTGGATGCTGCGGCTTCAGGAACACTTCAGCGACAGGACCCTTTTCCACAATACCGCCCTGATGGATAACAGCGACACGATCGCAGATGCTCTGGATCACATGCATCTCATGGGTGATCAGCACAATGGTCAGGTTAAAACGACGGTTGATATCCAGCAGCAATTTGAGAATCGAATCTGTCGTCTGCGGGTCGAGTGCGGATGTCGCTTCATCACAGAGCAGCACATCCGGATCACTTGCCAGTGCACGGGCGATACCGACACGTTGCTTCTGTCCACCGGACAGCTGGGCCGGATATTTGCTTGCATGGGCTTCCAGACCGACCAGCGCGAGCAATTCCTCTACTTTGGCACGTACATTCTTTTCCGGGATCTTGACGAGCCGCAGCGGAAAAGCAATGTTGTCATAGACGGTAGCCGAAGACAACAGGTTAAAGTGCTGAAAGATCATGCCGATCTTGCGGCGACGGGCTTGCAAGGCTGACTTGCTCAACCGAGTCAGATCCACTCCATCGATCCATACCCGTCCGGATGTTGGTCGCTCCAATAAATTAATACATCGTATCAGTGTACTTTTACCAGCACCCGAATGGCCGATAACACCGAAAATCTCGCCACGTTCGATCGAGAGATTCAGCTCGGACAAGGCAGGGGTTACATTTTTGCCTTTGCCATAGGTTTTGGTCAAATTCTCCAGTTGAATCAAGCTGCTGGTCCTCCTCCTCGCATCTTGCTCTATTTCAAGCTTTCATGCTGTTATGTCTTTATTTGTTCTTCAAGCGACCGCTTTATACACAAAAAGAGCCCTTTGCAGAAAAGGGCTCTCTATCATCTAGATATTGCCTTCTCATCTGCCAAAATCGCAGGATGCTATAAATTATGCATCTGCCATTTTGAAGGATTTAGCACCATGTCATTTGGAAAATAAGACCTTAACGGTCATTTCCAAATCGGCTGCCGGGTTTCATCGGGCCAGTCCCTCCACCACTCTCGATAAGAAAATATGAAAACGTCGAATGAAAATCTTTACTCAGTATATTGAAGATCACATCGTTTGTAAAGCAAAAATATATGGATTTTCGATAGATTCAGCAAAATTTCATCAAATAGTCTTTAAAGTTCATCAGAATACTTGGGATTAGTAAAAAGTTACATATTTAAAGGATGAAATTGGTCAGCGTGCTAATAAACTTGCTTCTGGATAGGCTTTGGAGCCGTTTGGTAGCAAGTTAGTGGGCTTTAGTACTTTTTCGTCCTGGTCGGCTGAATATGTTAGAGCTTTTTTGTTTTTGATATTGGAGGAATAGTTATGCAAAGAAAATTGATTTTCATGGACTTTAATTTTGGTGAGCCCGGTGTTGTTGATTTGGGCTTTGGTTCGTGAGAGGATGTTTCATTTGCTTCGTGAGGGTATGCTTCATTCGCTGCGAGAAGAGATTCTACCATTCTCTCCGGTTAAGAATGGAGATCCTGAACAACCGCTTGCAGCGGTCGATCTCCATTCTTAAATGTCGGTCATTGGTAGAATTCTCTTCTCTCCGCTAAAGGAAGGTGGGAATTTTTGTTTTAAACAAACATACGCGCAATACGTTATGTGTTTGCTGTGTTTGCTGTGTTTGCTGTGTTTGCTGTGTTTGCTGTGTTTGCTGTGTTTGCTGTGTTTGCTGCTTGATTATATGTGGCTCTGTCTAACGATGCCAATAAAAAAGCCGTCCAAATAACTAATGGACGGCTGGAGGATCAACTAGACGAATGATCTGTAGAATACATAATATGCAGATGCGATATAAACTCCGTTTTTATGTGCGAACATGATTGCAGACTTAATTCATAAGACACTATACGCAATCAGTGTACAGTACCTGTCTTCTGATCGGCTGTACTTGTACCTTCTCCCCATGCGTTGGGTGCCAGGCGGCCGTAGGAACCTCGGCTGAGCTGCCATACTCGCAGACTCATGTAGCAGAGAACACCGAACAGGAACTGAATAATCAGGGTATGTGACATGGTAGCGAAGAAGTAGACTTCCGGTACATACATGGTGAAAATATTGATTGCTCCGCTAACGAATTGCAGCAGGATCAGCAGGATAGCCAGCAGACCCATTTTGCGGATGCCCGGATTATGCGGATGACGACGATAGGCATAATGGGCGAGAATAGCGATCACGATCACGAGTGCGACAGCAGCAACACGGTGCAAAAAGGCTACTGCGACACCGCCGGACAATTCAGGGATAATCGCTCCATTACAGAGCGGGAAGCCCGAACAGCCACCACGGGAATCGGTATGCGTGACAAATGCTCCTGTATACACGACGATATACGTAAAGATTGTAGCGAACCAGGTCAGGTTGCGGAACCCTTTGCTAACTGGAGGCTCATCGGCGATATCATGAATCTTTTGACGAAGATGCAGTCGGCGTGCACTGAAGGCGAGCAGCGCGGAGCTGGCAAATGCGATCATCGAGAAACCGAAATGCAGTGCCATGACCGGAGACGATTGGGAGAATACTACTGCAAATGCGCCCATAATCGCCTGCAAAATAACAAAGAACAGAGTGAATGCAGCATACACGCGCAGCTCTTTGTTTTTATTAAAGAACATAAATCCGATAAAAGAAAACAGTGCCGTAAGTCCGGCAAATCCGCTGACTGCACGGTGCGAATATTCAATCAATGAAGCGATCGTGTAAGCCGGGATAAATTGGCCGTGACACAGCGGCCACTGGGCTCCACATCCCATACCGGAACCTGTTTTGGTTACGACGAGGCCGCCCATCGTTGCGAGAAACATGGCGAGACAGGTTATATAGCTCAGCCATTTCAGTTGCTTAATTGTTATTAGTGGCTTTTTGGCCATGATGAGAATCACCCGCTATTTATATGATAGTGACGTTCATTTGAAGTCAATCTTATTATATCAATTCTGGCTCGCTCCTAGCGGCAGGTTTGTGACAAAAAATGATCAATCTCTGTAGTATGACAGAATCGAACCGGTGTCGATATGATGTTTGATACCCGGATACAGGATTTATAAAAAAGCAGCCTCTCCTGCATTCCGTGAGCTTGCGGTATCCTGGTAAATTCGTGTTACCCTGATTCCGGCAAGCTCCATGCTTGGAGAAAGCTGCTTTTTAATATGGCAGGATGATCTTCCATGCCTTTCTAAGTGATCAAATGATCATCCTTTATATTTTTCCAAGTGTACATTCTTACTCGGCTGTCTGTGTATTCAGCGCCGCATATACAGCCACTGCACGATCGAGGAACTGCTCAATCTCCTGGCGTGACTTGCGGGCTTTGTTTACAAAGCGAACCAGTTCTTTGCCATTGGCATAGGCTACAAAACTTGGGATACCCATAATATTCTGCTCCTGGCTCACATCTCCTACACTCTCCACATCCACTTCGACCAGCTGCAGACGATCTGCATACTGGGCTTCCACTTCCGGCATGAATGGATCGATAAATTTACAATCTACACACCAGTCAGCTTTGTAGACAGCTACAGTCAGTTTGGCAGAGTTAATGGTTGTATAAAAGCTTTCGCTTGAATTAATCATTTGCATGGGGATATACCCTCCTTGATGAATAATAAATAATCAGGCTTTGCGAGATTGCAGACGCATCAGCGGTGTCAGCAGCTTACGCAGCGGCTTCGGATACGAAGACAATTCCTCTGCACGTACTACGCGCAAGATCACCAGCATCACCGGATACACTATCAGTGTCGCTATTCCTACCATACAACAACCGATGAAAAATGCAACCCTGTCGTTCATCCATGCCGTCAATCCGATTCCTGCCTGATTCAGGCCAAGTCCGACGAGTCCAAGCACAACAACCGTAACCAGGAATCCCGGCCAGCGGCTGCCCAATACAGAGAAGTTAACGACCTGATGCAGGGAGCGCAGATTGAGAATCGTAATCAGAACAAAACATAATCCGGTCGCAGCAATAATACCGTAGATACCAAGGAACTGCGACAGCACCAGGCTCAATACCAGTTTGAGTGCAATACCGGCCAGTACATGGACCATCGAGCGATTTACTTTATTGATTCCGATCAGCATGGAGTTGCTGGTCATCATCGTAATCTGGAAAATCGTACAGATAGTCAGCAGCGCAATAATACTCGGTGCATCTGCCCCTACGCTGTCACGTGAGCTGAACAATAATCCATTAATACAATAAGCAGCGGTCGCCAGCATCAATACAATTGGAACACCGGTGAGTACCGAGATTCGCAGGGCAAGAGTCATCTGTTTTTGCAGATTCTCCTGTTCTTTGCGGGCATAGGCGGCCGAGATAATCGGAATCAACGAGGTACTCAGCGCTATCGCCAGAATTGGGGGAATACCCGCTATACTCTGCGCACGCTGTCCCAGAATCCCGAGTGAAGCCGTTGCCGCCAGATTGCCAACCTGATCAATCAGCAGCGGTTTGATGATGGTACTGTCGATAATATTGACTGCCGGAATCGTCAGGGAAGCAATAACGATTGGAATCGATAATTTGAAAATATCTTTGTAAATCCGGCTTAACGGAATAACGGCTTCCCCATCTGCTCTCACTTCCAGACGGTTCGCGGCATCCTGTTTGCGCAGCTTGAGTGTAAAGTAAATCATTACCACAAAAGCACCAATACTGCCGAGTACACTACCAAATGAAGCTGCTGCAGCAACTTCCACATCCCCATAACCAATACGAACCAGCAGATACGCCAGCAAAATGGCCGTAAACACACGAGCAAACTGCTCTACAATCTGGGAGACACCGCCCGCAATCATCATATTGCGTCCCTGGAAATAACCACGCATCATGGCAATCGCCGGGAACAACAGCAGTGATGGTGCAATCGCCTGCAGGGATAATGCCGCCGCCGGCTCCTTGGACAACATTGCATAATAAGGCGCTCCGAAGTACAGAAGCAGTGTCATGACCACCCCTGCCGCTCCGGCAAACAGCAGTGCTGCATAATAAATGCGCTGTGCTTCATGCGGACGTCCCAGCGCATATCGCTCGGATACCATTTTACTGAGTGTACTTGGAATACCCGCTGTAGCGACGGCCAGCAGCATCAGATACACGTTATTGGCAATCGAGAATGCCGCATCCCCGGTAAACCCTAACAAATGCTCCAGCGGTACACGCTGAGCCAATCCCAGCACACGGGCGACCAGTGCCGCCACGGCCAGGATGATCGTTCCTTTGATAAATGATTCTGCCTTAGCCAAAATAATTCCCCTTCTCTCCAGTCACATCATGGATGCATACTAATTAAATCGTTTCATTATATGTTTTGCTTTGCCACCTGCTGACTATTATAGATACAGCAGGAATCAGCAATAAAATCCTGAAGCTTACAGACTGTCTATGTAACCGAACCGGCACAAAAAACCGGAAGGCTGATTGGCCTTCCGGTCGTCGTCTTACGTCAGCATTACTATTATAGACAAGCTGTTGCGTAATTCGCAATGCACACTCGCTTAATGTACTACAATCCAGATAATCCAGACGATGATCATAGCCAGCTGCAGAATAATTTTTACAATGGCACTGGACAGCAGTCCTAGCATTGTTCCCCAGGCTACTTTGAGGGCAGTCTGGAAGTTCTTGCCGCTGATCAGCTCCCCGGCAAGTGCACCGATCAATGGACCCAGTATCAGACCGAAGGCCGGAATAACGAATGGACCGATAATCAGACCGATAGTCGACAAAATAACCGATAGCCTCGTCCCGCCGAACTTTTTGGTGCCATAGGCGCTGACCAGATAATCTGTTACGAACAGTACAACTACGATAACGGTCTGGATAATCCAGAACCATGGTCCAAACTCAGCGAACGAGAAAAACCATCCGTATACGAAAAATGCAAAATATATCGCCAATGCTCCTGGCAGTACCGGATATATCGTACCCAGCATCCCTACCACAAACAGAGCAATGACCAGTATCCAACCTATTACTTCCATCATTCGTCTCTCTCCTTTGACCGTTTCGTGCCATCCGAATCGGCACATCATCATTCCTGTCATTCAGACAATAACTTTCGGGTGTCTTCATACTGCATCTACTCTGTATCCAGCGCAGATCAGCATAATCGCTCCCGTAGATATACTCTACTATTTGTATACCTGTATACTGTCCAAATGACACATTGGTTTCAAAATGCAGGAGATCAACAGAACACAAAAAGATTAGATCAGGATATGATCGCGAATGACTTCGACAATTCCGTCATCATTATTGCTGGCTACCACCAGATCTGCTTCTTGTTTGACGGTCTCCTGAGCGTTACCCATGGCTACACCCAGTCCTACCGCTTGAATAACAGCCAGATCGTTCAGACTGTCACCTACCGCGACGACTTCGGACATGTCGATATTCAGTAGCTGGCAGACTTCGGCAATACCGGCTGCTTTGTTAATACCCAGTGGATTAATCTCCAGATTGTGCGGAGAGGAGTTGGAGATTTCCAGACCGCCCATATCCTGCAGCGCCATCAGGATCTCATGACGCAGCTGATCGTTTTCGGTATTATAACCAAATTTGAGCCACTCTATTTGCTCCAGCGGTGTATTTTCCAGCCAGCGGTCACGGTTGTACAGACGCTCGACAGCATATGCCCAGAACCATACATCCTTTTCTACAGCCAAATCATGCATCTTGCGTACCAGATCCGGATCCAGCAGCGTACGGCGATACAGTTCGCGCGGTGTTTTCCACACTTCACTGCCATTGACCGTAACCATCGGTGTCTCCAGTCCGAGCTCCTGTCCATAAGGTAATGCACTGCTGGCTGCGCGACCGGTAGAGAGGCAGACATGAATGCCTTCATCCATAGCTTTATTGATCCATTTGCTCGTCTCCAGGGTGATTTCGTGATTGTCGTTGAGCAGCGTTCCATCCATATCGAGAGCGAGCAGCTTGTATTTGCGTGTTGTCATTATGAGGTGTTCCTCCATCCATTTTCTTTATTTATTTGTAAACTGTGAAGTTAACAGCTACGAATTATGGCGTATCAGAGGTATTTTAGCATATTATGCTCAACGCTCACAAAAGCTTTTGTAAAGTGGACGTTAGAATGGTACATGGCAACAGCAGCTACGTTTGTGATATAGATGTGGTGTGGAATGTACTTGAGTGGTTGACATTGTATCCACTCCGGTAAGGAATAAGGGCACGTCCTCCGGTGGAGTAGAGGAATCTATGAATTAGGAGTACATGTAGATTCCTCTGTTTCAATGTCGTCCTTTGCCCTTATTCCTTGCCTTCGTTCCGTGCTGTTTGCATACTTCATACTTGTTATTTCTTGTTTTTTTACTTTTTACCTCTTAAATATTCACTTCATAATTAATCACGTTGTTACTGACTCTTTTATTTTAAGGGATTGCTGGTAATGGGTTTACGTTGTTCAATATATTGAATTTGATTCTGCAACAAAAAATGACCAGCAGTATACCGGTCATTTCGTCAAAACCTGTCTATTTCCATTAGGATTGATTTATTCAAATCCCAATATTATTTTAGTTAGACGTCATGGATGAGGCCATACGTTTTTGCTGTAATTTGCGGAACAAGATACCATGGCGTGGAGACAGCAGGAACGTAATAATGAAGAAAATACCTGCTATAGTTACGATACTGCCGCCGATCGAGGCATTCAGTATATAGGCAGTATAATAGCCCACAATAGAGCTAACAACGCCAACGATAACGCTGTAAATAAGCATTCGGCCAAGGCGGTCGGTCAGCAGGTAGGCGGTAGCAGCAGGGATAACCAGCATACCTACAACGAGAATGGCACCTACGCTCTCAAAAGAAGCTACCGATGTCATCGATACCATACCCATCAAGAGATAATGGAACAGCATGACCGGAATACCGCAGGCTGCTGCCATCGCCGGATCAAAGGCGGTAATTTTGAACTGTTTGTAAAACAGTCCCAGCAGCGTCAGAATAACCAATAATGCAAAGCCCAGCATCCAGACCGAGCGTGGTCCCATATCCATACCATTCATCATCCAGGTATCCCATTGTACATAGGCGATCTCGCCAAACAGGACACAATCCAAATCCAGATCGATATTGCGAGCATTCAGACTGACCAGAATCACACCGACAGCGAACAAAGCGGTAAAAATAATACCGATCGATGCATCTGACTGGATGCCGGAGCTTTGCAGCCATTGAATAAGAAATACGGCAATCAGCCCCAGCGCAGTGGCTCCGATCATCATCGCCATCGAATCCCGCCCTCCACTCAGCAGAAAGGCAATCGCAATCCCCGGCAGTACCGCATGACTGATCGCATCGCCAATCAGTGCCATTTTACGCAAAATCAGAAAGCAGCCCAGCAGACCACAGCTGGCTGACATTAGTGCTGCCGTCAGCATAATCCAGAAATCACTGCTCATGCGATACACCTCCCTTGTTGTTCCATTCCAGCCGATTCCGTCGATGCTGCCACAGGCGGGCAAGCCATCCCCGTCGCGGTGCAAATAGTGCAGATATTGCAAAAATCAGCGTCGCTGCAAGCACGGTAACAGGTCCTGTCGGCAGTTGGGAGACCATACTGCTCGATACGGTTCCTGCAGCACCACTGACAGCGCCGAATATCCCTGCCAGTATGATCATAATATGCAGACGATCTGTCCAGTAACGTGCTGCTACCGCCGGAGTGATCAGCAGCGCCGACATCAGCACTACACCGACTGCCTGAATACCTGCTACGACGACAAATACAGTCAGCAGCAGAATGATCTGCTCCAGCCAGACAACCGGCCAGCCAAGTCCCTTTGCAAAGCCCCGATCAAAGCTCACAAGCTTGAACTGCTTGAACAGCAGGATACAGACAGCAATCAGTACAATGCTGATACCGGTGAGCAGATACAGATCTTCCCGCATCATGGAAGCTGCCTGTCCAAACAGGAATTTGTCTAGTCCACTCTGTCCACCATTGCCGCTATGCTGAATGCGGGTCAGCAGCAGGACACCAATCCCAAAGAAAAAGGATAAAACAATCCCCATTGCTGCGTCCTGCTTGATCCGGGAATGTTCGGTAATCCAGCGGATTCCTACGGTTGCCAGCATACCGGCAATTAGCGCACCGATCAGAAACCCGGCCGTCGACTTCACTCCCAGCAGCATAAAGGCAATACATATTCCCGGCAGGGCCGCATGAGCAAGTGCATCGCCGATCAGGCTTTTCTGCTGCAGCACCATAAATGAGCCAATAACTCCACTGCTAAGACCAAGCAGCATGCAGCCGAGAATAATCCAGCGAATATTAGGATCGTTAACGATATAAACAAGCATATCCATCGCTATTACTCCTCCCTATTTCCCCGTCATAATCATGCTGCCGCTATCTTGTAAAAAGGTCAGCCGACCACCATACGTACGCTGCAGCATCTCGGTATTGAATACCATCTCTACCGGACCGGCTGCGATAAGTTCACGATTCAATAGCAGTACATCGTCAAAATAGGCCTCTACTGTCGATAGATCATGATGTACGACCAATACGGTCTTACCCTGCTGCTTGAGCTGTTCCAGCAGAGTAATGATCGCTTTTTCAGTAGCGGCATCTACACCGGCAAATGGTTCATCCATCAGATACAGATCAGCCTGCTGAGCAAGCGCACGGGCAAGAAAAACACGTTGCTGCTGGCCTCCGGACAGCTGACTGATCTGACGGTTCGCATAATCCGCCATGCCTACTTTGGACAAGGATTCTATCGCTATCTCGCGTTCCTGCCTTCCTGGACGCCGAAACCAGCCAAGTCGTCCGTAAGTGCCCATTAATACCACATCCAGCGCATTGGTTGGGAAATCCCAGTCTACCGATTCACGTTGCGGCACATAACCGATCCGTTTGCGCTGACTGGCATAAGGCTGTCCATACACACTAACTTCACCACGGATTGCAGGTACCAGTCCGAGCATCGCTTTGAGCAAAGTAGATTTGCCGGCTCCATTGGGGCCAATTAGCGCGACCAGCCGGCCTTCGTCCAGCGTAAACGATACATTTTGTACAACAGGTTGTTTATGATAGGCTACGGTGATTCCTTGAGCATGTAACGGACTGACTGCTGTATGATCAGGCATATTTATAGGTTTTTTATTCATATTGATTCCTCCCTTGTTGAATTGGATTTGAATATAAGGGTCATTGGTGATTACCGAAGTGCTTTTACAATCGTCTCTGTGTTATGGCGAATCATCCCTATATAGTCTCCGGCAGCACTGCCTTGTTCACCCAGCGCATCCGAGTATAATTCACCACCGATACGGACAGTATGTCCCTGCTGCGCAGCTCCGGCGATAATAGCTTCCATAGAGCGGGCAGGTACACTGCTTTCTACAAAAACAGCCTGGATACGGCGCTCTACCAGCATATCGCGCAGTTCACTTACATCACGTGAACCATATTCGGAAGCTGTGCTGATCCCTTGTAATCCGCGGACTTCGATATCATATGCATCTCCGTAATAACCAAAAGCATCATGACCTGTTATAAGTACGCGGCTTTGCTTTGGAATACTGGCAATTTGCTGCCGAACTTCTTTATCCAGCTGCTTCAGTTCAGCTAAATAGGCTGATGCATTGATCCGGTAATCTTCTGCATGACCAGGATCGGATGCGATCATCGAATCCCGAATCTGCTCGACCGCCTGCATCCACAGACTCACATCGAACCAGATATGCGGATCATATTCACTGGAATTCTCCTCGCTCTGCCGCAGCTCACCAGTCGGGATTGAAGCCGTTACAGCGGTTACGTCACGTGTCCGACTCATTTTTTCCATAATATTCGTCATACTGCCTTCCAGATGCAGTCCGTTATATAAGACCAGATCGGCTTCATCCAGCTTGCGGATATCACCCTGGGAAGCCTTGTACATATGAGGATCCACGCCGGGGCCCATCAGACCGGTTACATATACATGCTCTCCGCCTACTTGACGGGCAGCATCCGCGATCATGCCTGTAGTAGCTGTGATCCGAAATTTGCCTGCTGTTTCAGCTTCGGCTTCGGCATTATTTTCCGATCCAAAAGGGTTGCTGCAGCCGGCAATACATATAAGCAGTAGCAACCCCAAAAATACGGGAACATATTTTGTAAACTGCTTATTGTCAGAACTGCTCGCTTGGCTGGTTACCGTTTTACGGTTATTGATCGTTTGAACGTGCTTCAGGATAGAGGCTTTTATTTTGTTCTGTAATTTTTGTGTTTTTACATTTCGCTTCATCATTTCTCTCCTTTTCTTTTAGTAGCAGATGTTATAAGTGCAGTTTCAATCGGATTATTATTGCTACCCAACAAAAATATTGCCCATATGACTTTATTTTTATATAAGGAAATAATGTTTCCTTAGTGCAAATTTTAAGGGATGAAATGTCAAAATGCAAGTGCTAAAACCCCAGCTGTACATACACAAAAAAAGACACTTCCCTCCGCAGAGGAAAGTGCCTTTTATGCTGATTGACTTGCTGTTCAATAGGATAGCCCATACTATTGTTGGAAAAATCATCGAAAGTTCATTATTGCGATGCTGCTTCTTCACCTTCACTGGTCGATGTATTTTTCTTTGGAATGCCATCCAGACCGTATTCCTGATCATACGCGTCAAAAATTTTGACTGCAACAGGTGCCGCACTTTTGGAACCGAATCCGCCTTCCGGAATAACTACGGCTACCGCAAGCTTTGGATTATCACGTGGAGCGAAGGCGATGAATACACCGTTATCGACAATTTTGCCGTATACCGACTGCTGGGAGGTACCAGTTTTACGAGCTACATCGTAGCGGTAATTCTTCAGTACTTCCACTTTACTCCGCATTCCGTTAATAACGGTATTCCAGTATTCCGGCGGGAAGTCGACGGTATTGAGCACTTCCGGCTTGGTTACTTTTACAACGTTGCCTTTGGCATCAGTGATTTTGCTGACGAATTGCGGCTTGAGGCGTTTGCCTTTGTTGGCAATGGTGGTGACATACTGGGCAAGCTGAAGCGTTGTATAACGTCCCTGCTGTCCAAAGGAAGCATACGCCATTGCGGACTGCACACTACCTGCTGCTTTGAGGTTGGTATACTCACCACGTCCTTCATTTTCATAAGGTAACCCACTCTGGGTAGTTACACCGAGGCCAAACTCCTTCATGTATTTATCCCATACATCAATCGATTTGCTGCCATATTTAACAACAAGCCTCTTACCCACCATATCGACCATAAAAGCATTCGAAGACTTTTCAATAGCTTTTGTCGGATTTAATGAATTCAGTACTTCTCCCAATGCATTTCGTACTCTGGTCTCATGTCCCGCTTTACCAAACTCGGCATAACCACGATCGTAATACCATGTATCGGCAGTGAATAGTCCTTCCTTCATACCAATCATTACACTGAGTGGCTTGATAACGGAGCCAAGCAACACCATGGAAGATGCGCGTCGTCCATTATAAATCTCTCTGATGGTACCGTTCGGGTAAATGGATGCCAGATCTGCAATTTGTTGTCCTGATGGTGATTTGGACCAGATGTTGGAGTCATAGTCCGGCATGCTTGCCATCGCGATTACATTACCGGTTTCTACTTCCATAGCTACCGCATATCCGGTTAGCGCATTACCCGTACCTCTTTGGTAACGCAGCTGGGAAACCTGATTTGTAATCGCCTGCTGAGTCGCAAGCTGTACATTTTTATCGATAGTCATCCAGAGGTTATACCCTTTTTGAGGTGGTGTTAGTTCACTTCGTCCATCGGCACGGTTCAATGCATTGACTGGTGTGCTGCGTACTCCATTTTTGCCACGCAGTTCATCCTGGTACATATACTCCAGACCATCTACACCTACAAACTCTGTATCCAGATATTTTTCTTTAGCACCTGTAAGCTGAGCTCTATTTCGGTATTTAACCAAACCACCCTGATAATTTTTATCTCCTTTGACTGCAGAAAACCCTTGTAGATAACCGACAGCCTGAACCGCTACACGATCCGGGCTGTATTGACGAATACTTTCCTCTCGAACTTCAATACCTTTATAGTCGCTTTTATGCTCTAGGAAATAAGCGATCTCTTTGTTGCTGAGATCCTTTTTAATCCGGCGCGGCGTATAACCGAAGTTTTTGCGATACGTAATATCCATTGCATCAATAATCTCGTCAGCCGTCATTTTTTTGTCCGGATCACCGTATGTATTAAATACACGCTTCAGGTCTCCGACAATTTTGTAAAATTCCGGTTTGTTCTTTTCCAGCTGATAATCTTTATTCAATGTAAAATACAGCGATTGTGTTGGAATCGAATACGCGATCTTGGAGCCTGATGCATCATAGATAATTCCGCGGCTCGGCAGAATCGGTGTCTCATTATTGGTAATACTTGATTCTTCTTCTGTCAGTGTCGGGCCTTCCACAAACTGCAAAATAGCCAAACGTACCACAAGCACAGTGAATATAAGAAAAGTAGCAAAGAAGAAAATATTCAGCCGGATCGAAAACTGGCGTCGGTGACTCTCTTCAAACTCTTCCGACTCGGATGAACCTATTTTTTTCATGAACGTTATAAGCCTCCTCTGATTCTGGGTGTGTACTGTATTTTAGAGTGCCTGATTAATCTGGCATTCCATAATATGTAGTTGTTTCTTCATTTTAGCATAACCAGACGTAGTAACACATCCTGGATGCAATATCTATTTAACCATATTAGCCAATAAGACCAGCAGACTGCTGACAAACCTCATAATTGTCGTCTTGTAATCGTTACGTATCATCTTCTGCTTGATATCATTATATAAGGTAGTCCGTACCTGCTATATGGAAATAGACAGTAATCGACCTAACATCACTATATCATTATTGTTTATTATCCATAAAAAGAAGCAGGGAGCAAACGTTATACCGTCTGCTCCCTGCTTCTAACTATGATTATCAGTCTAGGTTTAGCTCCTATACTCAATGACTGTCTAAACCGAAAATTCATCTTACTTTATTATTGATTGCTGTCCTGTGCTTCTGCATCTGCCGCAGTTGTCTTTTTCGGTATGCCATCCAGACCGTACTCCTGATCATAGGCTTCGAAAATTTTGCGTGCTACCGGGGCAGCACTCTGTGCCCCGAATCCACCTTCCGGAATAACTACAGCTACGGCCAGTTTGGGATTCTGACGTGGAGCGAACGCAATAAATACCCCGTTATCGACAGTATGCCCATAAATAGATTGCTCGGATGTACCTGTTTTACGGGCAACATCATATTTGTAATCTTTGAATACTGGTACATCACTGCGCATACCGTTGATCGCTGTGTTCCAATATTCATCCGGCAGATTGATCGTATTCACAACTTCCGGCTTGAATTCTTTGACCGTATTACCCTCAGAGTCAGTAATCTTGCTGACAAACTGTGGTTTTAGACGCTTGCCTTTATTCGCTAGGGTAGTTACGTACTGAGCTAGCTGCAATGTTGTATATTTACCTTGCTGTCCAAAGGAAGCAAACGCCATCGCGGCCTGGGCACTACCTGCAGCTTCCAGGTTCATATACTCACCTGAACCTTTACTTTCGCCAGGCAGTCCACTTTTCGTAGATATGCCTAATCCAAATTGCTTCATATATTTATCCCATACATTGATCGAGTCTGCCTGATATTTATGATATAGCGGCAAGCCCACTTTATCGATCATAAAGGCATTAGAAGAATGCTGAATTGCTGTAGATGGTGTCAAATAACCATATACGTGACCGCTGGAGTTACGTACTCTGGTCTCATGACCTTCTTTACCGAACTCGGCATAACCTCTATCTTGATATCCTGATCCAGGTGAAATCAGTCCTTCTTTGAGTCCAATCAGTACGGTAAGCGGCTTGATAACCGATCCCATCAATACCATGGAGGAAGCATGACCTTCACGATATACTTCTTTGATCGTACCGTTGGCAACATGAGGCTGGATCTCTTTGTAGGTTTCGTCTGTCATGTTTTCCCAGACGTTGGTATCGTAGTCTGGCATACTCGCCATGGCTACAACTTTACCCGTACTTACTTCCATTGCTACGGCATAGCCTGTCTGGGCGTTAGGTGCATAAGAACTGCCGCTTCGATAGGAATGCAGATAAGACAGCTGATCGGTAATCGCTTTTTGGGTAGCCAGCTGTACATTTTTATCGATCGTCATCCAGACGTTATTTCCCTTTTGCGGGGCAGTCAATTCAGTTCGACCTGTGGCAATATTAAGTGAATTGACAGGCGTTGTTTTCAGACCATTTTTACCGCGCAGCTCATCCTGGTATGCATACTCAATACCATCTACACCTACATACTCGGTAGACAGATATTTCTCATCTGCATCTGTTACTCTGGCTTTGTTAATGTAATGATCCATCGTCGCGCTGACGCCACTGAACTGGCGCAGGTAACCGACTGTCTGTGTTGCTACTTGATCGGTATCATAGTGACGTACACTTTCCTCAACAATCTCGATTCCCTTGAACTCATCCTTGTGTTCCAGGAAATGGGCGATTTCTTCATTGGTCAGATTCTTTTTGATTCGTCTTGGCGTGTATCCAAATTGTACCTTGGATTCAATATCCATCGCTTTGATGATCTGCTCGGCAGTCATTTTTTCCTTGGGATCGCCATATTCATTAAATACTTTTTTGAGCTTGCCGACAATTTTATATAGTTCCGGCTTGTTCTTTTCCAATTTGTAATTTTTGGTCAATGTAAAATAGAGCGATTGCGAGGACGTGGAATACGCGATTCGAGCTTTACCCGACGCATCCATAATATTTCCGCGAATCGGTGGAATTGGCGTACTCTTGGTCGAGATGCTTGCTTCTTTTTCCCTCAGTGTGGGTCCTTCGACGAATTGGAGAATCGCCAGCCTTACAATCAGGACAGTAAATACAATAAATGTCGCAAAAAAGAAAACGTTCAGACGGATAGAGAACTGACGTTGATTTCGAAGTTCGCGCTTGGACGACTCATCAATACCCGATTTCTTCATTTCTTGATCTTTCTCCTTCTTTTCACGACATCACAAGACAGCACCTGTTTATAAGGCACGGTCTTGTAATGCCTGATCGTTCAAATGTATCTGATTACCTTGGTATAGATGCCGCTATTCACAGATACCTTCTTACGAATGGTACTGTATTGTGCGGTTTGGGACACTACGACTCAACATGTACTCTATATATTAGCATAGCCGGCAGGCGATTGAGAAATTTCGCGCTTAGCTGTCGAATCACTGGATTCGGAGCCTGCCGGTGCACCTTATAATACGCTTTGTTCAATATGGGTCTCTGCAAATTTGGGCGGGTTAAACCAGTTGCCTGCAGATGCCCATGTCGGATCAAGCGGTACCCACTGTTGCTGATCCGGCAGATACACCTGGTTCCAGGCATGCGGTCCGTAGCCTCCCTGACCGTTATAACCGAGCCCGGTAACGACCCGCACTTCGATTCCTTGCGAACGAGCCATTACCGCATACAGACGGGCATAATCGATACAGACGCCCATTCGGGTAGCAAAAGTATCTTCCGGTGTCTGCTCATGCCATACGCCGCGTTGCTCATAATCTGTAACTTTGCCATAGTCATAACTAACCCGTGAACCAACCCATTCGTATAAGCGCTGCGCCTTGTCTTCTGTCCCGCTTGCACCCGATACGACGGATGCCGCCGCTTCCTCGATATCCGCAGGAATACTGCGATCGACTACATCGTATTTACGCTGGAAAATACCGGTCAGCTCCTGCTCTACGGCACTCGTGAATACAGGTAAGGTATTCTTGACAAAGGAACCTGTAAGCGGCTGTACGACAGCTGTAACCGTATGACTATAGAGCGAGGAAGCTTCTACATAAGAGGACATTTTCGTATTGGGATAGAGGCTGATCGCGATAAACAGAACCAGAATAACAATCCCGCAGCGCAGTAGTCCATTCACGAGTCCAATGCCACCGCCCAGTACACGGCTGAACCACGAAGAACGACGTTCTTCCATAGGCAGACCTCCCTGCCGCCACCTCTCCGGCAGCAGCAGTACAGCAAGCAATGAAAAGGAAATACTCGCTACCACATAGCTCAGCATAAATAGCACTACAAAGCGCAGCAGCGAGAACTCCGAGATCAGATAGACCGCCGAATAGTACATTTCCCACCACCATTGTAATTCTCCCTGCGGTACGGACGAAGATACCTGCTTTGCCCAAGTCTGTACATGTGGAGACACCCACAGGGCAAACGGAGCAGCCAGAATAATCGCAATGATTGTCAGCAGCGTACGACTTGCCCATGAGAACAGCATGCCGGCTGAACGGACCACACCATGACGGATTCCCTGCAGTACGGATATCAGCACGATGCCATAGAACAGACAGGAGACCAGACTGCTATCGAATAATGCTTGGATACTGCTCAGATCCATACATGCGTTCCTCCCATTTGATCAGACTGTTCATCAGGAGGAAGCTCCTGCAGCTGTATTTTTCTTGGCCTGGTCAATCATTGAACGAATGGTACTGTTAATCTCCCATTCTCCCAGAGGAACACCACGGAAAGTTACTCCGACTTTGCCTGCTCCCGGCGTGCCTTTCAATTCAATCGTGTCGGTCTTGATGGTATAGGTGCCATCACCGTTCTGGATAAAGCGGGCACTCTTCGCTTCATCTTTCATCACATCCATCGCCTGCTCCTGTAGAGCGGCTACGGTCTGAGCGGTTACGCCGGAGACGGTATCACGGATCTGATCGATAGAAATTCCGCTATATATGCACACGGCGACGACAATGATAATAACGATCAGCCATTTGATCACCGTTTTGACCAGATTAATAACCATAAACAATATAATCAGGGCTACCAGAATGATCAGCCAGTTCTGCCTGAAAAATTCGCTCCATACCTGCCAATCCATCTTGTTTCCCCTCCTGCATTTTGCATCTGCTGAGTCAAATTCAGCACAATTGGTGTATTCATTACAATTCAGAGATTTATCATAGGCTGCCAATTGGGTCGGCAAGCTAGAATCATTATAACCGAAGTATATACAGGGTGTCAGCAGTTTCCCGCACTCCTGTTTTTGCATCGGAACCTCACTATCCGATACCATTATTTATAGAGGTGATGACCTTGATTCATATTATTGTAGAAGGCAAAAATGACCGTAGCAAGCTGCGAAGACTGCTTCAACCCGAAGTAGAGATTTTATGCACCTTTGGCACACTGAATTCGCAAAAGCTGGAGAAGCTGCGCAAGCAGGTTGGCCAGGACGAAGTGTATCTGTTTATGGACAACGATCCATCCGGTCGCAAAATACGTGCTGTTTTGAGCGATACTTTTCCGGATGCCACCCATATGTATACCCGGCGCGGCTATGCAGGTGTAGAAGGCACACCGGACGAATACGTGGTTGCCCAGCTGGAAAAAGCAGGACTGGACGAGTACATTATCGATCCCGGACCTTCGTGGTCATAAATCGATTTTTGCCTATTAAAAATGCCGCAGAGATGAAGAACACTCTGCGGCTACAATAATAAAGTATCCGGTATTACCCGGGAAATGGAAGCTGTAAAACTTCAATTTGTACTCTATTATGGCTTTTATTTATGAACAGTATCAATAATCATCAGAATAAAGCTTAATGTGAGATAGTTAATGGAGAAAATAAAAGCTGTTTTCGCCCATTTATCTGTATCCGGTTTGCGGAAGCCGGCTACTGCCATGAACAGCCATACGACTGACAGTACCAGCGATACAATCATGTAAATGACTCCGGTATAGTTGTACACATACATCAGAATCGGAATAGGGATTAGCAGTGCAATGTACGGCAGCATCTGATACTTGGTCCGCGTAATTCCTTTGACAACAGGAAGAAGCGGGAAGCCTGCAGCACGATATTCTTCCACACGACGAATACCAAGTGCCCAGAAATGCGGCGGTTGCCATAGGAACAACATCGCGAACAGCAGCCAGGCGGCCAGATCAATATGATTGGTTACTGCTACATAGCCGATTACAGGCGGCATCGCACCGGAGATTCCACCGATGGAAGTACTCCATGTAGACGAGCGCTTCAGCCAGAGCGTATAGATAACCACATATACGAACATGCCGAGTACCCCGAGCGCTGCCGCCAGCAAGCCGGAGAATATGGCGAGTACACCCAGACCGAGTAAACCGAGTCCTATAGCATACCAGAGGACTACATTCGGTGACAGGCGGCGTGTAGCCAGTACACGATCCTGTGTCCGTGCCATCTTGGTATCCAGATCACGGTCAAAATAATTATTAAATACACACGAAGAAGCCATAACGAGCATGGTGCCGAGCAATGTCCAGATCAGATGTATAAAATGAACATTCCAGCCGGAAGCAAGCCAAAAGCCGCCAAACGTAGCCACCAGATTCGATCTCAGAATCCCGGGCTTGGTTAAAGCGACAAAATCTCTCCAGGTCACGGCCTGGTCTTGCGGAGACGGGCTTACGAACGTTGTGGAATCCGGGGGAGTTTGATAACCCAAATGTTTATCCACGTTTATAAGTTCCTCCTTAATATTCAGCTAATAACAGCCGATGAGTAAACAAGAAGCATAATCACAAAAATATTCACTCTCTGTATATCATCTGCAAATGCGTTATGCATTTTTACAGATTTTCACAAAAAGTGAATAAAATAAATCACCCAAAATAATTGCTCTATAAACTTTATCATACCTGTATACAAAAGTCTTTGGAATTCAGTGGTAGGATCGGTCATTATTATGACAATTTATTGACAAGGTGCTGAATTCATCGTGCTTTAATATTTTCGTCTTCCGTTTATGGTAAACTACACACTAACTGGAACAGATATATAATATAGAGACAGAATACTGCAGTACTCCTGCTTTTACTGTCGCGTCAGACCTCCTATTCCTCATGAATACGGACATCCTGAAAGTCATAAGGAGAGAATACCGAATGGATACTGCTACCCATTTTGCCATGGGTTTTGGACTTGCCGGACTTGCCTATGTTGATCCTGTTGTTGCTTCCGATCCGCGGCTTGCTATTGCCGTTATGGTCGCTACAATTGTAGGTTCACAGGCGCCGGACTCCGACACCATTTTACGACTAAAAGATAATGCGACTTATGTGCGCAATCATAGAGGTATCACCCACTCCCTGCCGTTTATGGCACTGTGGATTGCACTGATCAGCGGATTTACGTCGCTGTTGCTGCACCAGGAAGGCTTCTGGCATATTTTGCTGTGGACAGCCGTAGCCGTCGTACTGCATGTATTTACCGACTTGTTTAATACGTATGGTACTCAGGCGGTGCGTCCATTTAGCGAGACATGGATTTCATGGAATATTATTAATATTTTTGATCCATTTATTTTCGGTACTCATATCGCAGCCTTAATTTTGTGGATTACGGGATTGGTAGCGCCTGCTCCATTATTTGTAACCCTGTATGCGGTTATCGCGCTGTACTATGTATGGCGTACGCTGACTCACTGGTATCTGACCCGCAAAGTCGAGCAGATGGATATCGAGGACGGACGCTCTCTGGAGCCAGATGGTCACTATATACTCATCCCTACGATTTCCCTGCGCCGCTGGCATGTGGTTCATGCCAAAAAAGACGGCAGCTACCGGATCGGTTGGTATAGCCCGGACAAGCTGATCTGGATCGATTCTATTCAGTCCATGAGTCATCCAGCGATCGAAGCTTCACGCAGTCATCGCGATATACGCGCACTCCTCTACTTTTCTTCCTACACGGTCTCCGAGGTAGAAGAAACATCGAACGGTTATATTGTACGCTGGGCGGATGTACGTTATCGTCATCGCCGTCAGTATCCGTTTGTGGCAGTTGTTGTGATGGACGAAAATTACCAGGCGATTGATTCCTATGTAGGCTGGCTGAGCCCCGACAAAATGAACGACCGACTCAGTCTGCATATGAGCTAAACAACTGCATTTAGTGAATGAAGTGAATCCAATACGTATGATGAAATGAATAAAGCCCCTGCTTTTCCATATACCAGTCAGGATGGATATCCTCTTGGTGATGGGAAAATTGCAGGGGCTTTTTGGTAATGATGGGCAGCCGGCATATGGAAACTTCCGACAGATTCGCTTGACCCATGACCAGCGGTCAGGCACAATGGATATAAGCATTGTTATACGCTTACATCACCTACAACTATTTATTTTATCTATATTCTATTTTTTCAGGAGGCTGTTATCCCTATGAGTAAAGGTCTTTCCCTCTGGTTTGCTGTTTCTTCGATTATGCTGCTGCTGTTTTGTGCTATTGCGATCTCCCATTCTGCGTGGCTCGCAGTACTGCTAGGCGTACTGGGCGTCGCCAATATCGGCTGGGGCTTTGTAATCAAAGCCAAGCGGGAACGCCGCAGCAGCAATCATCCGGCCTGAATCAGAATCCTTTAGGCAGAAATCCCATCTTGTCTTTTACTCCGGTCAGAATTTTCTCCGCTGCGGCCTGTGCATTTTCGGCACCCTGGCGGAGAATATCACGGACCTCACCCGTTTGACGAATCTCCTGATACCGCTGCTGCAGCGGTTCCAATCCGGCTACTACCACTTCAGCCAGATCTTTTTTGAATGTTCCATACATCTGTCCTTCAAATTTATCCGCTACCTCAGCCAGAGATAATCCCGAGAACTGAGAATAAATCGTCATCAGATTGCTGACTTCCGGCTTGTTTGCTGGATCATATTGCACTTCACGGCCGGAATCTGTTGTTGCACGGCTGATTTTTTTGCGAATTACACTTGGCGGATCGAGCAGGGCGATATAGCTGCCTGTATTCGGGTTGCTCTTGCTCATTTTTTTCGTACCGTCATCCAGTGACATGATGCGTGCGCCCACTTCCGGAATATAAGGCTCCGGCAAAGTAAAGAATTCACCGAATCGATGGTTGAAACGTGCTGCCAGATCGCGAGTCAGCTCCAAATGCTGCTTCTGGTCATCACCAACCGGTACCACGTCGGCATTGTACATCAGAATATCCGCTGCCATCAGTGCCGGATAGACGAACAGTCCTGCACCTACATTTTCTTTGCCTGCCGACTTGTCCTTGAACTGGGTCATACGCTCCAGCTCGCCCATAGAAGCCAGTGTCGTCATAATCCATCCGAGTTCTGCATGCTGTGGAACATGGGACTGCAGGAAAATATTCGCTTTGGATGGGTCCAGTCCTGCCGCCAGATACAGAGCTGCGACCGATTCCGATGCTTCCCGCAGTGCTGCAGGGTCCTGTGCCACAGTGATGGCATGTAAATCCACTACCATAAAGTAGCAGTTATATTCATTTTGCAGCTCCACAAAGTTTTTGATTGCCCCGATATAGTTACCGATCGTCAATAGACCGCTTGGCTGAATGCCGGATAATACAGTTTTCATTGGTGTTCCTCCTCAAGTTGATGATGCATGGGAATAAGTACAGAGACAGGATCGGACATGATGCATCTGCTGGATTTGCCAGATGAGCTGTTTGCAGCTTATACTCTGCTCCAATCAGGATACTTTGCCTGTAAAATGGAACGCAAAAAGGCCACACATCCAGCAAGGGACGTGTGACCGTGGTGCCACCCTCATTTACCGGTATCACTTGGCTGCAGTACTATATCCTGGTTCCGCAGCACAGACAGAGTCCGGCCTCATACAGGTTCCGTTAACGGTGAACCAACCGGCCAGCCTAATCCGGACGCCTCCTCAGAGGTCCATTTCAGCCAGGCACTCCAGAGTCCATTCAGCAGACCATCTTCACCGGTTCGCATCTACCACCGGCTTTCTGGAGAAGCATTCTTCTGCCTACTATTCTCTATCATCGTATTCCCAGTATCTTGCACTCATCATAATTCCCAAATCCGTAAATGTCAAATCGCTTTTTATCCGTAAAATCTGGTATGATAACTGTATTATTCTCACTCCCATTTGTTCTGAAAGATCAGGAAGGAGCAGCACAATGAAAGTGACCAAAGGAACCTGGAACAATTATGATACGTACATTTTAAAAAGCAAGCAGCTTGAAGTCACTCTGCTGCCCAAGCTAGGCAACAATGTTATCGGTATTCGTGACCTACAGGAGAATCGTGACATTCTTCGCCGTCCAGAAGAAGGCGATCTGGATTTTTATTTACAAAAGCCCTATCACTTTGGTATGCCCATGCTGATGCCGCCCGGCCGGATTCGCCGCGGGCACTTTGAGTATGATGGTGTGGAGTATCAGTTTGATCAGAATACTGCCAATGATAATCATATCCACGGCCTGCATCGTACTCAGCCATGGCGTGTATCCGATATTGACGAGAACGATGCCGGCTGCCAGATCGTTACCGAACTGCTGACTACGGATGATCCCAACTGGATCAGACAATATCCGACGCCGCTCAAGCTTGAAATGACCTTGCAGCTGCAAGGCACTTCACTGATGCAGCGCCTCAAAATCACCAATCTGGGCGAGCATTCGGCTCCATTTGGTTTTGGGCTGCATACCTGGTTCCTGCTGGATGGCGAACCCGAGCGCTGGACGCTCAAGATTCCGGTCAGCGATCAGCTGCTTCAGGACGAAGAGCAGATTCCAACAGGTGAAGTCGTGCCGCTGGACGAATGGGAAGAGCTAAATACCGGCATGAATATGGCAAACCGTAACTGGGACAATCTGCTGCGAATCGGTGACAAACGTCCGGTTAGTGCAGAGCTGAAACGTGATGATGGCTACGGTCTGCGTTATTCGGCTGATCCGGATTATTTCAAATACTGGGTATTGTATACCAAGGGTGAAAGCGATCAATTTCTCTGCATCGAGCCGTATACCAGTCTGCCGGATGCTCCAAATTCATCACATCCACAGCAGTTTACCGGATTGATCGAACTCCATCCGGGCGAACCGGTAGAACTGAGTCTGCAGCTGGATGTTATCGAGAAATTTACACTTCTATAACGAATATCAAATAAAAAGGGCCTCCCATCGGGAAGCCCTTTTTGCCATTGTTCGATTCCAGTACATCGGGTATGCGGCTCAAACGAGCCAATAAAATATAATATAAACGTATAATGGCAGTAAACATGATGCCTGTTCCGATCCAATGGCTGTACTTTTGTTTCTTGCTTCTTGTTACATCGTGCAACTCAAACTATACCTTGCTGTTTGACGATCATTTCTCCCAAAACCTACGATAATTCTGCGTTGGTATCGCTGTATGTAGCTCTAGGATAGCGAATCATGTGGTTAGCCATGTTGTAGTTGGATTCAATTACCGTATCGACCGCAATCAGCCCTTTGCGTACTGCAAATTCATAGCCGATTTCCCCATGCGTCCAATGATTTTTGAATTTTAGCGATTCAATTGCCATTTGTCGAAACGATTTGATCTGAATTGCACTCAGACCATGTTCTGGACCACTCCACTCCCCATCTCTACCGGCGATCGGATTATGCTTGATACCGAACTTTCCAATCATGTTATTACGGATTTGGATAAATACCGTTCCCGAATCCAGACAGGATAGTTCTTTTTCAAGCTCTTTAAAGACAATATCAAGTTGTCTCGCTAGAGAAACCAGATCATTCTTAGGCATTTCTTCCCCTTCTTTCCTCTTTTTGTCCTGCAAAATCAGGACTTAAGACTCATTATATGTCGGCCATTCGGATCTATCAAGCCATATTTTCATATTTAGGTATTAAGAACCATTGTTCGACATAAAATTCCTTTAACTACTAAGTGACCTTATTCTGATAGATTCTTTTGTATATTGGAAGTCGGCGAAGATTTTATTACGGTGTGTCCAGCAGCATTTAACATAAAAAGCTCCTTTTATTTCGTTTGCAGAAATAAAAGGAGCTGCCATATATCATTAATTCTTAAAACTTATATACTCTATCAGGAATGAGCATAAGAAGCGGTCATTTCCAGGAACAGCTTCACATCCGCAATACTGACATCTACTGCTCCCTGCCAGAATTCAGGCTGTGTCAGATCGACACCCAGATGCTTCTGCGCCAGTTCTTCCACCGTCATGCGGCCGGTATCCTGCAACAGTGCATCATACTTGGCGGCAAATCCGGCACCTTCCCGCTGAGCCAGCGCGTAGATTCCTGTACTGAACAGATAGCCGAATGTATAAGGGAAATTATAGAAAGGCACGCCTGTTTTGTAGAAATGCAACTTGGATGCCCAGAAATGCGGATGATACGACGCCAGCGTATTACAGAAGGCTTCACGCTGCGCTTCTTCCATCAGGCGGCTTAACTCTTCACTGCCTACCATACCCGAGCGGCGCTGCTCATAGAAGCGTGTCTCGAACAGGAAGCGGGCATGTATATTCATGAAAAATGCAATACTGCGCTGGATTTTGTCTTCCAGCAAAGACAGTTTTTCTTCTTCGGTTTTGGCTTCTTTAACGAGTGAATCCGCTACGATCATCTCGGCAAAAGTCGATGCCGTCTCGGCGACGTTCATCGCATACTGCTGACTAAAAGCAGGCAGATCATTCATCACATGCTGATGATATCCATGACCCAATTCATGAGCAAGTGTCGATACATTGGAGGCTGTCCCGCTGTAAGTCATGAAAATGCGTGTCTCTTTGCTCACTGGCAAAGAGGTACAGAATCCGCCCGGACGCTTGCCGGCGCGATCTTCTGCTTCAATCCAGCGTTTCTCAAACGCCTGGGCAGCGAAATCTGCCATCTCCGGATTGAACTTACGGAACTGTTCTACAATCAGATCAGCCGCATCATCATAGCTTACTTTGCTGTCGACATTTCCGATTGGTGCATCTACATCATTCCAGCTGAGCCGCTCTACACCCAGTACCTCTGCCTTGCGCTCCAGATAGGAGACAAACACAGGTTTGTTTTTGACGATAACGTCCCACATTGTATTGAGAGTCTGCTCGGACATCCGGTTAATAGCAAGCGGTTCTTTGAGTACGTTGTCCCAGCCGCGGCGATCATACAGCTTCAGACGGAAACCGCCAATATGATTCAGTGTATCCGCACAAAAGTCTTCTACACCAGTCCATGCGTCTTCCCATTTCTGGAACATTTCTTCGCGCAAGTTGCGATCCGGGTCGCTCATTTTGTTCGCTGCCTGACCTGCCGAGAGCATAACGGTCTCGCCATTTTGTTCAAAAGGAATACGCACATGGCTCACAATCGTATCATAGAAGTCACTCCAGCCATGATAACCATCTACAGCCAGTCCCAAAGCCAGACTTTCCAGTTCAGGCGACATTTTCTCTCCGGCGACTGAACGAATTTCATTCAAGTAAAAGGCAATCGGTGCTACCTCTGGACGCTTCATCCAGTCGGCAAATACTTCATCCGGGGTATCCAGCAGAACACTCTGGAACTGTACGAACAGAGCCTGCAGATTCGCCGACAGATCGGACAATGCTGCCGATAGACGGGTAGCCTGCTTGTCACCCTGATCCTGAGCGGTCAGACAGCTGGCAAATGATCCTGCTTCGCGCAGGCGTATTCTTGTATCCTGCAGCTGCTCCAGCAGCGTATCAAATGGCTGTGTCTCTTCTACCTGCTGCGGAGCCGACAGCTGCTTTAGCTCGGACGTCAACCGGTCGATATCCTGCGTCAGTTTGCCCAGAAATACTTGTAATTGTTCGGAAGTAGAGCCTCCTGCAAAAATGGGTTCCAGATTCCAAGTTGGATTCAGCGGATGGTTCATGTTGACATCACCTTTCTGTGTAGGTCTGCATGCAGACAGAAGTAAGAATATGACCAGTGGTTAATTATGGATTGCAACAATGCCAGTGAGCGTAATTCCTCTACTTTATGCTACTCACGACCTTCCCTTGGGCGGATCATGCTTCATCATCGCCAAGAGGGTATAACTATAGTATACTCTAATTCAACACTATTTTGTAATGAGGAGGGAGCTTAGATGCGACCACTACAGATTTCTGCGGATACGGCTGTCAAACTGGCCGAGAAGCTTAATGTTCCTCTGGAGCAGCTCATGCATATGCCACAGCACATCCTGATGCAAAAGCTGGCCGAACTGGCCAAAGATGAGCAAAAGGGCGGCAATGAATAATGATTCCATTTAATCAGGCCTGGCCTTACGATATTGTAATGAATGATGTATATATTCAGGAATGTCCTTTTTGCCATAGCAATAATGTACTGCTGCCGATCCGTCCCAAGGAGCTGGCGACGATTCACAATGGCAAAAAGAAGCTGTTGGTCTTTCCCTGCTGCAGCAACCGGGTTACCCTGCTGGACAGCGATTCCGACTATCTGTTGACTGATACCGTACTGCGTTAAGCGAGATGCAGTACACGCAGTACACGCAGTACACGCAGTACACGCAGTACACGCAGTACACGCAGTACAGATGATTGTAGACTGCTGATAATAGTTGTATAGCTCCCCATGTATTATTTTGGGGAACGATTCCATGTATTTTATCCATCAAAAAGGAGCCTCTCTGCATGAGGGCTCCTTTTGTCTATCCTGGGTCATGCTATAAATCTTACTGCTGCATTTCTTCCGGCAAATCGATGTTTTTGGACAGCATCTGTTCACGCAGTACCACCCACTGCTCACGTGAAGCACGGATCATCGCCGAATCGGTAATGCGCTGATCATTAATAACGCGCGAGAACCATTTTACCGCATCATTAAACTCACCCAGACGGCGGTGCAGCTCCCCGATCAGATACATCAGCTTCGCATCACTGCCGCTGACACTCTCCAGCTCGAATACACGAATATACGATTCCAGACAATACCGGATAAAGCGCAGTTCCTGCTCTGATTCCCCTTTATAACGATACAACCAGGCAATATGATGCAGGAAACTGGCGACGATGCGCTCACGATCCCCTATCGTTTGTGCACACATCAGAGCGAGCTTATAGGCTTCGAGTGCCTGTTCTGCTGTCCGATGTCCTCCCATATCCCGCTTGGCAACGCGGCTGCCAATCTGACTCATATATTTTTGTTTCTGATCACCGTTTAGTTTGGCAAGTGAATTTTCCGTGGATGCAAATCCACAATGCGGACAGATCCGTACCACATAGAAATCAGGATTCTCATGCTGGTAATAAGCACAAAAATCAGAATCCCGCCGTGTAGCCCGTTTCATGCTTGGACGTACACGGCTTGTTTTAAAGTCCTCTTCACATTGCGGACAATTTACCGTTATCTGATATAGCGGTTCTAACTCTACAGACTCCCCCATCTAATCCATCTTCCCCCAAAATTAATTTGTATTTACAAAATGGTGCGCTGGTCCGGACAGGCGGTCAATAATAAAGACACGCAGCTCGTCTTCTACACCAATATCAGTCAATGCTTCGTTCATGCAGGCCAGCCAGGCATCGGCTTTCTCATGTGTAATCGGAAATGGCATATGTCTGGCTCTCATCATCGGATGACCATGCTTTTCGGAGAACAGAGGTGGACCTCCAAAAAACTGTGACAGGAACATATACTGCTTTTCCATTACCGGATCGATATTTTCCGGAAATAAAGGACCAATCAATGGATCACGCTGAACCTTTGGATAAAATGCTTCAACCAGACGACGAAGACCTTCATCTCCGCCAAGCAGCTCATAAATAGATCGATCAAATTTCACAGTGAATCGCCAACTTTCCATGCGTCATTGCCAAAATTATAACATAGTTGAATGTGTACTTGAATGAAGCAGCATAATTTAACCGAATGCCGATCCATTTTAGGATCATTTTGCAATAAAAAAGAACGCTAAAGGTTAATTTAGCGTTCCTGCCCTTTTACGCCTTGGCGGCGAAAGTGGATATATGAGTAGAAATTAAGTTAGATTAAAGTGTCGAAATAATTAGTACATGCTTCCGTCTTCTTCACCAGGCTGTACAAAAGAGGATCGGATGACATACACGAACGCACACACGACAAGACCAGATATAATACTCACACTCATCTTGATCACTCCGTTTCTCAAAGTTATATTGACTTCCGACGGTGGATAATGTGTTATTCTTGTCTTTATTTTACCATACCTCTACTCAAATAGGACCTATTTTGTAAGCGTTTACTTTAACAATTAGATTACAGACTCTTTACAAAACGATATATTGTTGCGTTTATATTTCGTCTGCGTAACTATATCGTTTTCCTGTTAATTATTCAGTAAAACATTGTGTTCCCTGTAAGAATTGATTATCATCAAAAGTGAGTAGGTTAACCATACTGGACAAAGGAGCTTCCATAACTTGAGATACTATGTACTTGATCGCGGAGACCAATTATCCATTGAACTTAGTGAACGATTCCATAAGCTGGCTGCCAAGTACGGTTTTGAACTCGATGCGGAATCACCTGAAATTGTCGTCTCTATCGGTGGAGACGGTACGATGCTGCACGCTTTTCATACGTTTATCGATCATATTCCCGACCTGGCCTTTGTCGGTATTCACACCGGTCATCTGGGATTCTATGCAGATTGGAAGGCCGATGAGCTGGAAGAACTGGTGAAATTCATGGCTGGTGAATCCAGTGACAGCATGGAACATCATCCCAAGATCGTCAAATATCCACTGGTCGATCTGGAGATCACGACCAAGAGCGGCACTTCCCATTACACGGCTCTCAACGAATTTACACTGAAAGGTGTAGACGGTACAACCGTGGTTGCCCAGGTCGATATCAATGACGAGATTTTTGAAATGTTCCGTGGCGATGGAATCTGCATCTCCACGCCATCGGGTAGTACTGCCTATAACAAAGCGCTTGGTGGAGCCATGGTACATCCGACTATCGAAGCGCTGCAGATTGCCGAGATTGCTTCGATCAACAACCGTGTCTATCGTACACTCGGCTCATCCATGATGCTGCCCAAGCACCATCACTGCGATATTCATTCCCGTAAGCCGCAGCGTTTACAGCTGACCATCGATCATCTGAATCTGTCGATTGACGATCTGATTTCGATTCGCTGTCAGGTTTCCAAAGTACGTGTTAGCTTTGCAAGATATCGTCCGTATCCATTCTGGAACCGGGTGAGACAATCTTTCCTGGGCTGATTTATCGTAAACTGCCAGATAGCAGTAAAAAGATACTTTGTGTTTCTGTACTTTATATGACTTTGCATTGTACCACTACTATTAGACAGACACGCCAAAAAGCTGACTTCGTTTAGGAAGTCAGCTTTTTGTGCATTCTATCTGATATGCTATTCATTTGTAGAAAATATCAATCGTATTCAGGCTCAGCCTATCGTATCGTCGACAAACTGAAATCTGTATAGCCTCAAGAAATCAGCAGTAATCAGATGATTCTCTGGATTCTGCCTTCTTCTAGCTATCCGTTATTCGGATCGCTGCGAAGATGAAGCTTCCTGATGATTCTCGGTGTCTGTAGTGCGATTGGGTTCTTCAGGCAGTGGGGATGGCATTTTGGTCTCTCCTGCCGGTGTTATTGCTTGTGTTGCTGGCTGCGGTGATGAATCTGGATTCTTTACCGCTGGCTGTTCTACAGTCGGTTTGACCTCGACTGTAGGCTGCACCGCAACTTTGTTCTCCACTACAGGTACAGGTTGTACTTCTGGTCTTGTCTCTGGCGCAGTCTGTTGCGATGAAGATTTGGGTTCTCCCGCTGGCTGCGTTGCCGGTTTTGTTTCGGCTGCCGGCTGCTGCGAAGAGACTTTGGTCTCTGCCGCAGGTTTGGAACCTCCATTACCTTTGGATCTGGAGCCTTTATCAGTTGATGCTGTTTTATCGGTTTTGTTGTTCTTGTCCTGTCGTTCTTTGCGTGAGCCATGTCCTCTGGACGGTCTGTCCGGTTTTTCGGCTTTGTCCTCTTCGGCAGTAGATTTCGGCGGATTGCCGGTATCTTTTACCTTTTGGAGTACAAAATAGGCACATCCAAAATTGCAGTATTCATTAATATATTCGGTTAGACTGGAAAGTGATGTATCCTTGCCTGCCTTCGGATGACCATCACGGTAAAATCCTTTGAGACGCAGCTGGTTGTATCCCCAGTCGCCCAAAATATAATCATACCGATCAAGTACTTCACTATAGCGCTCACGGAATACTTCCACATTCCATCCGTCCCGGTGTTCTTTGATGAGCTCGTAAGTTTTGCCACCAATCTGAATCAAGTTTTCCCCGCCTTTCAGCAATTAAACGGTCGAAGCTTCCTTCGACTTGGATGCGGATTTCACCTGTTCATGCGCATGGTAAGAACTGCGGACCAGCGGACCGGATTCCACATGACTGAATCCGCGTTTGAGTCCTTCTTCTTTGAGAATTGCGAATTCGTCTGGAGTATAGTATTTGGCCACGTTCAAATGCTTGGGACTTGGCTGCAAATACTGACCCAATGTCAGAATATCGCAATCTACCGCACGAAGATCATCCATTGCTTGTAGAATCTCATCCCATTCTTCACCTACACCCAGCATAATGCTGGATTTGGTCGGGATGTCTGGTTGAAGTTGTTTGGAATTGCGCAGCAGTTCCATGGACCGTGGATATTTCGCTCTGGCTCTGACACGGTCAGACATGCGTTCCACAGTCTCGATATTATGATTAAGAATATCCGGCTTGGCATCCATTACGATTTTGAGGGAATCAATATCTCCCATAAAATCAGGAATCAGCACTTCCACACTACATAGTGGAAGACGCTTGCGCATCGCACGGATCGTTTCCGCGAAAATGGTTGCGCCTCCATCTTTTAGATCATCGCGGGCCACACTCGTAATAACACAATGATTCAGGCCCATCTTCTCAGCGGCTTCCGCTACCCGTTCTGGCTCTTGCAAATCAAGCTCCGTTGGCATTCCCGTATTGACAGCGCAAAAACGGCAAGCACGTGTACAAATATCTCCCAGTATCATAAACGTGGCAGTACGGTTGGCCCAGCACTCATAAATGTTCGGGCAGCGTGCTTCTTCACACACCGTATGCAATGTTTTGGAGCGCATCATGCTCTTGATTTCCTGATAGTTTTCGTTGTTGGTCATCTTGATTTTGATCCATTCGGGCTTCGGTTGCTTAGCTTTTGTAGACAAGATGTTTGACCTACCTTCCTCAAGTTGTATTGTCTTTCAGGATTTATTGATCATTGGGATACATTATAACACGAAATCCATGCAGCTGAAATCTTTGCTTTCTTCATTCCTTCGGATCGTATACACTAAAAGTTGTTGTATAGACAATGAATTGTTTTTAGAAAGGACGATTACTGTATTATGTCAAAATCTGCACCCTCCGAACCGTTAACCTCGGCCAGCCTAACAAAATCGCGGCGGCTCTGGATTGCTCTTATTCTGGGCTCGTTATCGGCTTTTGCTCCATTATCGATCGATATGTATCTGCCAGCATTACCTACACTGGCTGATCATTTGCAGACCAACGCCTCGCTCGCGCAGCTCAGTCTGACTGCTTGTCTGCTTGGTCTGGCGCTGGGACAGCTCATTGTAGGACCGCTCAGTGATGTCAAAGGCCGCCGTACACCACTGATCATCTCGCTTGTGCTGTATGCCGTATCGTCCCTGCTCTGTGCGCTAACCGGCAACATCTGGATGCTAATCTTGCTCCGCTTTGTACAGGGGGTAACAGGCGCCGCGGGTATCGTGATTTCTCGGGCGGTTGTACGCGATCTGTACTCAGGTCACGAATTAACCCGTTTCTTCTCCTTATTGATGCTGATTAATGGGGTTGCCCCGATCGCTGCACCGATTATTGGAGGACTTTTACTCAAGTTTGTGCCATGGCAGGGTGTGTTTGTTGTACTCGCTGCAATTGGTGCAATTATGTTCGTTATGGTACTGTTTGGACTGCCGGAGACCCTTTCCCAGGAACGCAAAGTTACTGGAGGATTGGGTACGACACTGCGCACTTTCGGTCGACTGATCCGAGATCGTGCTTTTATCGGGTTTGCTCTGTCGCAGGCATTTATTACCGCAGCCATGTTCGCCTACATAGCAGGATCGCCTTTTGTTGTGCAGGATATTTTCGGTGTTTCTGCTCAGGGATTCAGTCTATTTTTTGCTATTAATGGTATAGGAATTGTTATTTTCGCTCAGCTGGCTGGGCGACTATCCGGTAAATATGGTGAATTGCGACTGCTACGAATCAGTCTGGTTATTGCTTTTACCGCTGCACTGCTGCTGCTTGTTATCGCTATCGCAGGCGGCGGCTTGATTCCGATTGCTGTGATGCTGTTCCTGGTCGTATCGTGCGTGGGTTCGGTAGGCGCTACTTCTACTTCCCTTGCCATGCAGAGCCAGGGAAATTCGGCAGGCAGCGCATCGGCTCTACTTGGCCTTCTGCCATTGCTGCTCGGTGGCGCAGCTTCTCCGCTGGTCGGTCTGGGTAGCGGCTTGACAGCTGTACCGATGAGTCTGGTTATCTTCGGCGCAGAAGTGCTGGCAGTACTCAGCTTTATTGTACTGGTACGTCGTCAGCGTCAGCAGTAAGTGATAATAAATAGTAAATAATAAGCTGATCGCAGGTATTGTTAACGAATGGCATGGACTTGATATAACCCATTCAGCAACCAAATGGAATACACAATACATGCAAAAATATTAAATGTAAAAACACCGTAGAACCAGTAAAAATCATGGATCTGCGGTGTTTTTGTATAAAGGACATTTTATCATTGTTATTCAGTATTCATCACTTGCTTGCTATACTAGGAGATCCGTATATAATCCCGATTCTCGGCATCGTTATACAATTCTCGCAGTAGTTATAATTTAGACTCCCCGCTGACGCATCGCTTCAAACAGCAAAATTGTCGATGCCATCGCCGCATTTAGCGATTCTGCCTGCCCTTGCATCGGGATCAGAATATGTTCATCAACCATTGCTGCTGTGGACTCCGAGATGCCTTTACCCTCATTACCAATTACGATCCAGGCACCACCACTAAAGTCATACGTGTAACACGATTTCTCTGCCTGTAATGAAGTGCTCAGCAGCACAGCCCCCTGCTCTTTGGCCGCAGGCAGAATCTCCTGCAGATTACCTTCCAGCACCGGCAGATGAAACAGCGATCCCATCGTGGAACGGATCGTTTTGGGATTGTACAGATCGGCGCAGCCCTGTCCAAGTACGACACCTGCGGCACCCGAAGCATCAGCACTACGGATAATCGTTCCTACATTGCCCGGATCCTGTACGCCATCCAGTACAATAACAATGCCTTTCGGTGCTGTCACAATGGATTGCAGCAGCGCATTACGCTTATACACAATCGCAAAGACCGGCTGTGGTGTGCGAGTATCTGTACATTTGGCCAGAACAGCTTCTGAGACAGCGACATACTGCGCACCGCCTGAGTACGAAGCAATATCGGTTTGCAGCTCGGCAGGTATTCCTTTTTCCGTATCATAGACAATATACTGGATATCCCAGTCACTGCGCAGTGCTTCACTCACCAGATGAATGCCTTCAATAATAAACTTCTCCTGCTTATCCCGATGCTTTTTTTCCAGCAATTGGGCCCATTCTTTTACACGTGCATTTTGTGTCGATAAAATTTCCATTAGTTTTCCAGATCCATTTCCATTTTAATCAAATCATGTTTTTGACCGACAATAACCAGTATGTCATCCGCTTTGAGCCGTTCTTCTGGTGCTGGAGCAATGTTCATGTGATTGTTACGCTTGATCGCCATGACGTTGCAACTGTAGCGTGCCCGGATGTTCAATTCAATCAGGTTATGCCCAACCATCGAATCCGTTGCTCTCATCTCGACGATACTGTAATCATTGGAGAGCTCAATATAGTCCAGTACATTTGGTGATGTCAGATGATGGGCGACACGCACCCCCATATCCCGCTCAGGGAAAATGACTTTGTCTGCACCAATCCGCTGCACTACTTTACCATGTAGTTCATTCTGAGCTTTGACGAGAATCATCGGAATTTCCATTTCTTTCAGAATGAGCGTCGTCAGAATGCTCGCTTGGATATCTTCACCAATCGCCACAACAACCACGTCAAAGTTACGAAGTCCCAATGCCCGCAGCGCTTCTTCATCGGTCGAATCAGCGACAACAGCCTGTGTTGCAATATGGGAGACTTCCTGCACACGATGTTCGTCCGAATCGATCGCCAGTACGTCAAATCCCATTTCACTCAATGTTTTGGCAATACTGGAACCAAACCGACCGATTCCAATAACTGCATACTGCCTTCTAGCCATAATGTACCTCCAGCCTATTCATTAAAGTAAGCGTATCAATCTTCCTTATACCGCTTTATATACGGATTATGGTTCCAATCTGTACTTTGAATGTTATAAATAAATGCAGATTGCCATACAGGAACTTCTTCTGTATTCAGCAATCTGCATATTCAACTTATTTCAGTAAATGATTAACTTATGGAGCGGTCTGCAGGAATTGTGCATCCGGATTTTTCTCTATCGCGGTACGCATCGCGTACTCATTCTCGAACAGCACGACATGATTTCCTTTTTTGTCTTTGACCAGAGTAGAGTTGATGCGGAATTTGGAAGGGTCCAGATTCTCGGCTACAATCCAGCGTGCAAACTGGAACGGCATGCGCTGAAGCTGTACCTCCACGCCGTACTCATTTCTCATCCGGTATTCGAATACTTCAAACTGCAGCTGTCCTACCACGCCCAGAATTGTATCGTCGAAGCTAACCGTATTAAATACCTGAATGGTACCTTCCTCCGTCAGCTGATCAATACCCTTCTGATACTGCTTGTATTTCAGCGCATTTTTGGCAGTTACTTTGGCGAAGATCTCTGGAGAGAACGTCGGCAGTTCGTCGAAGACAATGCTGCTACCTTCACTCAGTGAATCCCCAATACGGAAAATGCCTGGATCGAACAAACCGATAATATCGCCTGGATACGCAGTTTGTACAATATCCCGATCCTGTGCGAGGAACTGCTGTGGCTGAGCCAGCTTGATGTCTTTGCCGACACGTACATGCTTGACGCTCATTCCGCGTTCGAATTTTCCTGAGACAATACGCAGGAAAGCAATCCGGTCACGGTGTGCAGGATTCATATTCGCCTGGATTTTAAATACATAACCACTGAACTTCTCGTTCGTTGGCTCGATCATACCTTCTGTACTGCGGCGTGGTTCCGGTTTTGGTGCGAGTTCGAGGAAGTTCTCCAGGAACGTCTGCAGTCCAAAGTTATTGATCGCACTACCGAAGAAAATAGGAGTCAGCTCGCCTTTGAGTACTTTATCATAATCAAATGGATCACCCGCCACATCCAGCAGTTCCACATCCTGACCCAGTTGATCATACAGGAATTCGCCTGCCATCTCCTTGATGATAGGATCGCGGTAATCTTCCACTTTACGTACTTCGATTGTGGAATGATCATCTCCCTGGAACAGCTCGACCTGATTTTTCATACGGTCATATACACCGCACAGTTCACGTCCCATGCCAATTGGCCAGTTCATCGGTACCGAGCGAATACCCAGCACCTGCTCCAGCTCTTCCATCAGATCAAATGGACTGCGTCCTTCGCGGTCCAATTTATTAATAAACGTGAAAATAGGAATTCCGCGCTGTGCACATACTTTGAACAGCTTGATCGTCTGTGCCTCTACCCCTTTGGCTACGTCAATCAGCATGACTGCCGCATCCGCTGCAGTCAGCGTACGATAGGTGTCTTCACTGAAATCCTGGTGACCCGGTGTATCCAGAATATTGATGCGGTGACCATTATAATCAAATTGCATCACGGAAGAAGTAACCGAAATACCACGCTGTTTCTCAATTTCCATCCAGTCACTGGTGGCGTGTTTGCTTGCTTTACGTGCTTTGACGGTTCCCGCCAGACGAATCGCACCACCGAATAGCAGCAGCTTTTCCGTCAGAGTTGTTTTACCCGCATCCGGGTGAGAAATAATCGCAAACGTTCTACGTTTGTCGACTTCCTGTTGCAGTTCTTTATCTATCATTTTACTCATTATCATTTTCCCTTCATCACTTGAATAGACTGTACTTATTGTAGCATATCCACAGCAAAAACACTCTTATGTCATGCTAACATAAGAGTGTTTATTCGATAAAAAGCGCTTCTTTTATTGTAGGGTATTGCAAGTAAAGTGTCTATACATCTCTCAATAATCTTTACTTGTCATGTCTTGTTCTATATCGAACCGGGCAATGACTTTGTCTTTCATTTTCCCTGTATCATCCGGAAAATCATTTTTTGCTGGTTCGTAGTGATCGTTAGCCTTTTACCGGCTGTTAGCCTGCCAGATCACATCATCTTCATCCTGACCGTTAACCGGCCACCAGTGGAATCCATCCTGCTGCAACAGCTCATGCGTCTCATCCGGTCCCCATGAACCCGCTGGATAGGACTTCACATCAGATGGATGCTGTTTCCAGGCCTGGTCGATATGATCAATAAAGCTCCAGGCTGCAGCCACTTCATCCCAGCGGGTAAAGTAGGTCGAATCCCCTTGTGCCGCATCTTCCAACAGACGCTCATATGCTTCAGGTGAGTTGATGCCAATCATGCAGCTTTGGCAGAATTCCATCGCGAGCGGCTGGATTTCCGAATCGGAACCCGGTTTTTTGGCATTGATTTTGATATAAATGCCTTCCATCGGATTTACCCGGATGACCAGCAGATTCGGCTCCAGGTTATGACGCTGTCCCAGATATACATTGGTCGGCGTACGCTTGAATTCAACAATAATCTCTGTTGTTTTTACCGGCAGGCGCTTGCCTGTACGAATATAGAAAGGCACACCGGCCCAGCGGAAATTATCTACGAATACCCGTGCCGAGAAATACGTTTCCGTATTCGATTCCGGATCAACTTTTTCTTCCTCGCGGTAACCCGGCAGTTCCTTGCCTTTGGCCGAGCCTGCCGCATACTGCGCGCGAACGACGTTTTTATCGACTTCTTCTGCAGTCAGATAAGGTCGCAGGGAACGCAGTACTTTGACTTTCTCATCATGGATATCTTCAGGCAGCAGCCGACTTGGTGGTTCCATCGCGATCATAGCCAGCATCTGAAGCATATGGTTCTGACCCATATCCCGCAGTGCACCCGAATGATCATAATAGCCTCCACGCTCTTCGACACCAACTGTTTCACTGAGGGTTATCTGCACATTGGCGATGTGCTGATTATTCCACAGTGGCTCGAAAAAGGCGTTACCGAATCGAATGACTTCGATATTCTGAACCATTTCCTTGCCCAGATAATGGTCAATCCGGAAAATCTCATCCTCTGCAAATACCTGTGCCAGTTCGGTATTCAGTTTGCGTGCCGATTCCAGATCATAGCCAAATGGCTTTTCAATTACAAGACGGTTCCATCCCTGTCCATCCATCATACCGCCTTCACGCAGATTCAGCGATACACTGCCAAATAGCTCTGGTGCGAGTGCCAGGAAGAACAATCGATTTCCAGGAATGCTGAACTTTTGCTCCAGTCCTTCCGTCTGCTCACGCAGTTCACGGAACCCATCGACGTTATTAATATCCAGGGATTTATATTCAAAATGCTGCGCAAATTTATTCCAGTCTTCACCAGGCTGGATCTTGTAGCGGCAGAACTCATCGATCGATTCATGCACGTTATCACGGAATTCCTCATTCGTACGCGGACGCCGTGCTACGCCAATAACCGCAAAATCTTCAGCCAGCTTTCCTTCACGGTACAAGCTGTAGATTGCGGGAAATAGTTTGCGACTGGCCAGATCACCAGTAGCTCCAAAAATGAAAAATACTGCACTTGGGGCCTGCAATGTTTCAACGATTGGGTTATCTGTCATGGCTCCTCCACTTTCTATGTAAATTTTTGTTTTACCGTATACAGGTGCTGTACAAAAATCACTTGTGTAGAATGATGCTCATGATGCTTCATACGCCCTCAAAGGATACACCTTCAGGCAAACGTATTTTACCATAATTACCCGGATTACTGCCATCTAACCACACATAAAAAGTACTTATAGCCCCCACAACTAAATCTGATAAATGATGTTCTATATCTATTTATTATCCTATTCGCTTCAGGTCGTTATTCAGCCAGACCGTTTTTGTAGGCATAAATAGCAGCCTGGGTACGATCTTCCACACCTAACTTGGCCAGCAGATTGGTCACATGGAATTTGACTGTTTTGATACCGATAATAAGCTCGTCTGCAATATCCTGATTGGATTTACCCTGAGCTAGCAGGCGCAGTACATCCATCTCCCGCTCTGTGAGCTGCTCATGCAGAGCACGCTCAGCCGGTGCACGGAAGCGGCTCATCATTTTGGAAGCGACCTGGGATTCCAGCACAGACTGCCCTCGGGCGGCTGCACGAATCGCATCCGCAATTTCACTGGCACGTGATGTTTTTAACAAATAGCTAAAAGCACCGGCTTCGATCACCGGGTACATTTTCTCATCATCCAGATAACTGGTCAGTACAATCACCTTACACTGGGGATTGATTTCCAGTACACGACGGGTAGCCTCTATGCCATCCATGCCATCCATCACTAGATCCATCAGTACTACATCAGGGTTATATTCTTGTGCCAATCTGATGCCATCTGTTCCATTGCTTGCTTCCCCTACGACTTCAATACCGTCTTCTGTATCCAGTACAGCAGCCAGGCCAATCCGCACCATTTCATGATCATCTACCAGCAGCACTTTAATCAGTTCACTATTATCCATCTTATTAGGTCCACCCGCTTTCTTCTGTATTCAAAGTCACGATCGGCACCACAATTTCGATTCGTGTCCCTTTACCCGGAGCCGTAATATATTGAATCGTCCCACCAATCTCATTAATCCGTTCCCTCATGGTAGACAAGCCATACGAAGTTTGTTTGGTATTATCGAGTTCGAAGCCGATCCCGTCGTCCCGCAACGTAACACGTACCGAATCCGCTTTTTGGACAATTTTGATCTCCATTCGGCTAGCTTTGGCATGACGCAAAGTGTTCGAGAGCGCTTCCTGTACAATACGGAACAAATGATTTTCGACGCCTTTGAGCAGACGCAGATCCTCGTCCATCTCCAGTGCAATTTCCATCGGAATTTTGGCCTGCAGCTCTTGTACAAGTTCCTGTATTCCTTCATATAACCGTTTGCCTTCCAAATAAACCGGACGCAGATGCAGCAATAGCGCTCTCATCTCCGATTGGGCAACCGAAGACATTTCCTCGATCAGTTCAACTTGACGTTTGGCCCGCTGCAGATCCTTGTCAAATGTCCGTCCTACCGCTGTAGCCGTCATGGATATCGCAAACAGCTGCTGGGATACCGCGTCATGCAGTTCACGTGCCAGTCGCTGTCTCTCCTCAATAATGGCAGATACTCGGGCCTGCTCCGCCAGCTGTGCATTATTGGTGGATAGACGCTGAAGGCTGGAGATTTGATCGCCCCATTTTTTGCCGATTCGGTCCATTTGCTCGCCCAGACGTGCCCATTCATCGCTGCCCCATTCGGGAGCTGATTGGGACCAGCTTCCTTTTTCCCACATCAGCAGCGTATCACGCAGCTTGCCAAGCCGCATTTTCAGACGCAGTGCCTGATACAGCCCGTATAAGACACCTACAGTGATGACCGGTATACAGAGAGCTACACTGGTACGTAGCATTGACTCCCAGGTGTGATCCATAACCAGATGGCCAGACGTATAGAGCACATAGACTACCACGATTAATAAAAGGACTGCCAGCAGCACTCCTTCACTCATACTGCGGACGATGATGTCTGCAGATTTTTTATCTTTCATGCGTCAAGCCTCCATTCCGTCATGACATTACTGAATCCTGTCCAGCAACCTATGTTTTGTATATGCTCGCCCATACTGTCACCCGTTGATTCCCTACTCCAAAACCAATTGGAACCAACGTGATCTATATTTTATACACTAAACCATAGTGTGTAGGTGGCCTACCCGTGTGCAGAGTAACCTACACTTTGGCTAATAATCGGTATACTGAATGATAAATTTCTATTATCGCGTTATCTCAAGCCGATAAACGAATATTTAAATCACCCGCTACATAGAAAATGACCAGTTTTACCCGCTGCGTGCTATTCATATAGTTGGCCGATTTCCACTGTACTCGGTTGAGCACACCCTGACGACGTTCCATTCCCATAGAATGTTCGGGATTGAATCCGATTTGCCCAAATAACAAATGAGCTTCAATCTCCACACCATACTCCTCCGGAATCGTAAAATCAAGATCGCCAATCAGCCCATGGAAATAAAGCACTGTATCCGGCTCTTCCGCCATAGCCAGCGACAGATCACAATCAATATCACCAATCGCATGCCAGGAGCTGATACTGCGCATCATCCAGGGATCACGATTATACTGCACTGTTTTGATAAAGTTCTGTTGGGAAAAATACTTTTGTCCACCATGTGCTTTATTGGCACGTACATAAAAGATACCAAGCGAAATCAATCCTATGCCTAGCACCAGTGCCAGATGATCCAGCAGTAGTAATCCCGATCCGGTTCCCAGACAAATATATCCTTTGCGCATCTTTCCATGCCGAAGAGCGATTACGCCGATTAGCAGCAAAAGAAGGGCGACAATAGTAAAAAATCCGACATAAGGTCCCAGCAGAACGAGCATCCCAATACCAATTAGTATTACAGCAAAAGCCTCTCTTTTTCTACTCATGTCACACCTCCTTTACCGCCAATAATTAGTGGAAAAGCCATACGGCATGCATGACACACACGCTGTATGGCTTAGCTTTTCCTAGCATATCATATTATTCGCTTGCCGACTAACTGTATATCTTTGTTTGATCTTGTTACTTTTATTCCTGGCTTCCGATCTCTAACGCAGTACCGCTTAATTAATAGCTTTGCTTACTATCTTTGCTGCGCTGCGCTACGCTATTACCGATTAATGACGTGAATTTTCATCCGCCGGCGTTGCACTGGATTCAATCGTTTTTGGAGCAGAAGACCCGGATAATTTATTTTTCAGCAGATTAAGCTGCTCATCTACTTTCATTTGCTTTTCTGCCTGCTCTGCACTAATGTACGGAGTGTTGTAACCTGCGCTATAAGGAACACGCATTACATCTGCTTCTGCTTCCAGCTGCATAATTTTTTCTTCCATACGGCTGAATCCGAGAGAAGCACCGCCTTTATCAATAGAGTTGACGGAACTCATTTGAGACATTTGCTTTTTGGCTTTAGCCATTTGAGCACGGGATACCAATTCATTACGCTTGTTGCGCATTTTGTAGAACTCGTCTTTCATTTCATGCAACTGCTGCATCAGATCAGATACCTGACCTTTGGCTTGTGCATGCATATCACCATACTCTGTATATTTTTGATCGAAATAGATTTTTTCTTCCAGCAGCTTGCGAGCTACTTCTTCCTGTCCATTTTTGAGGGCCGCTGTTGCCTGGCTCTCACGTTGTACAGCCATACGACCTGCTTCTTCAACACGTTGTTTCATACGACGCTCGTTTGCCATTTGTTTGGCTACAGTTACCTCAGCCTGATGAATCTCAGCTTCCATATCGCGCAGATACTGGTTCAGCATAACAATTGGATCTTCCACCTTATCCAGTAATTCATTCACCGATGCCTTTGTCATATCTTTCAATCTTTTAAATACTCCCATGTTATTGTTCTCCCTTCTCGATTTGAGCAATTTTTTTACGTAATTCTTCAACTTCTTTACGAAGTGCTTTTTTCTCGATATCTTCCATCATAGAATCCAGATCAGCTTTTTTACGGCCAACAGGATCCGGCTGTTCATAAGGTGGACGATTCTTGCCAAAGTCCCTTGAATTGGTTTTATGGGGAGCATTATACATATTGGGCTCATAGGCATTCTGGGAAGTGCCCCAGTACCCGCCGTACGTATGACCTGGACCATAACGGTCTTCTGGCTGCTGATCGTAAGGACCATACTCAAATGGTCGATACATTGGTGGTTCTTTAGGTACGATGAATATAGCTACCAGATAAATTAGAATTGAAGCAGCCCCGGTAAACGGAATGCTGAGAATAAATAATACTCTGAGCAGCGTAGGGTTAATCTGAAAGTACTGTGCCAGTCCGCCAGTCAAACCAGTGAGAATCCGGTCATGTGCGGAACGATATAACTTTGGCCGCATCGATTAGCCCTCCTTCCGTTCATCATCCAATTTACGTCTCAGACGCTCCAGCTCTTCATCAAGATCAGTGCTGCTGGTACCCGAAGGGTAATGATCCATCTGCCGAACATCCCGCATGGCTTTTGCTTCCATTTCCCAATCTGAGATCCGATCTTCAAGACGTCCAAAAGAAGGCGGATTATTCTGACCCGAGCCTCCAAAACGGCGATTCATCTGCTGCTGCAGACGCAACGTCTCCATACGTGCATAATAATACTCACGTTTGCTGTAGACTGCCTGGTACTCTGATTTCAGCGTATTCAGTTGATATTCAATTTCGCTGAGAGATTCTTTGTTTTTGTTCAGCAAATCGGTATATTGTGTTTCCTTTTCTTCGTACATGACTTTTTCCTGCAGAGCCATACGAGCCAAATCTTCTTCTTCCGCTTTGAGAGCCAGCATAGCTTGTTCCTCACGCTTTTTGCGCATTGAGGATGCTTTCTCTACCTGCTGATGAAGCTGGCGAGTATGCTGAGCTATACTATTGTATAGTTTCTCGGCTTCTGTAATTTCCTGACGCGTATCCAATAGGAACTGATCTATCAGTCTTACCGGATCCTGACTTTGTTCCAGCTTTTCATTTAAAGTAGCCACGGTAATATCCCGTATACGTTTAAACATGTTCATCGTATTTATGCTCCCTCCTTTACATACTCAATCCAACCATCTACTGCGACTGCAGATCGACATCATTTCTAAGCATAACATTCAGAAACTTGAACCGCCTTCTGCAAAACCACTATATTCACTCTATCAATAAAATGACAGCGTATTTATTATTTATCGTAAAGTGTTTTAGGCTTTATTAGCAACTTACCCATTCGCCTGAATACGGAAGCGAATTTAGCGCTGAATTAGTACGTTTGACGACGATTTTTCAGAAGTGTTATTCCCCAGATCACCAATGCTATTCCCAGGATAGGACCAATAAGGAAGGACAACTTTGCAAAAAGGATACATGCACCAATAATGCTGAGTATAATTCCCAATACTTTTCTTCCGCTTTGAAGAGCATAGTAACCGAGGATCAGCAGCACTACCGGAATCAGCAACCCAACGAGTTCTCCCATCAGATTATGTACTACAGGGAAGAACTTGCCGAATACCATCAGAATACCTACTGCGATCAAACTTACCGCTGCGATACTTTTACGATTGATATTCATTCCATTCACCTCCTTCTCATTAAAAGATTGCCATGATCATTAATGTTTTATTCCTAATCCGTTGACTACCATACGATATTCGATTGAGCAGTAGCAGATAAAGTATGTTCCTGCCGTTCTGCCAGGCGAACATGTAGCTCATCGCCTTATAGTTACATTCTAACGGAGCAATCCATCAGCGGAAATGGTCTGGGGATGGTATTTTATACTAGACCTAAGTCGGGGCTTCTTCTGGACCGTGTAGCCAACTATGCAATAAATGCAGCTCAAAGAGAGAAAACAAACATTTTAAAAGAATAGGCAGCACAAATAGCAATATAAGTTATCTAAAGAAATACAGCTAATAAGCAATCATATAGAATTAAAAATTCAGAAACAATGAACTAACAAAAATGGGAATAATAAAATAATAGATAGGCAGTAATGCGAAGTGATAGCAGTGATAGCAGTGATAGCAGTGATAGCAGTGATAGCAGTGATAGCAGTGATAGCAAATAGTATGAATCAATCGAGATAGCAGAAGTTATAAAAACAAAAAATGCTGAACAATAAATAGTATTCATTGTTCAGCATTAGCTATCCTATTAACTTATTTAAAAGAAAAGCGAAAAAAGCATGGTATATCTACTATTAAAGTAGATATACCATGCTTTTCACTTCCTGACTGGAAACGCGCCCTAAGAGATTCGAACTCCTGACCTTTTGATTCGTAGTCA